>Ga0207992_1000975_pt1 | contig 13563 bp, 12 predicted proteins | sample ETN02SmetaG_FD_185788 | JGI IMG/M metagenome (GOLD analysis project Ga0207992, IMG submission 185788) | Marine microbial and viral communities from oxygen minimum zone, Eastern Pacific Ocean - ETNP2014F10-02SV255 (SPAdes) (version 2) | ecosystem: Environmental > Aquatic > Marine > Oceanic ...
GTGGAGGAATGCGGCAGACGGGTATCATTGCAGCACCAGGGATTATAAGTTTAAATACAATGATCGATAGGCTGAAAGAAGACCATGAGAATGCCAGGCACCTTGCAGATTCACTCTCAAATCTAGTGGGAATTGAGCTTAATCCTGATTTAGTTAAAACAAATATTATTTTTTTCAATTTTAAGCATCCATCTATTTCATCGGGTCAGCTAGTATCACATATGAAATCAAATGGAATTATTTTTAGTGATTATAATGGTAAGCATTGTAGGCTTGTAACACACAACAATATATCAAGAGATGACATAGAAAATGTTATTGATGTTTTTAATAAATTGTTAAGTTAGAATATCATGTCAAAGGGAATAACAAAGAAGTCAGAGGACCACAGCAAGTGGTACACTGATGTAATCACTAAGGCTCAGCTAGCAGACTATGGTCCAGTTAAGGGTACGATGGTCATTAAGCCATATGGGTTTGCCATATGGGAGCTTGTCAAAGATGAATTCGATAAACAGTTTAAGGCAACTGGCCATCAGAATGCTTACTTCCCTCTTTTTATCCCTAAATCATTCTTAGCTAAAGAGGCTGATCACGTTGAGGGATTTGCAAAAGAGTGCGCGATTGTTACCCACTCTAGATTAATGGCTGATGAAGATAATTCAATTAAAGTTGACCCAACTTCAAAATTAGAAGAGGAAATAATTGTAAGACCAACGTCAGAAACTGTTATCTGGCATATGTATAAAAAGTGGATTAACTCATATAGAGATCTCCCTATTTTGATTAATCAATGGGCAAATGTAGTGAGATGGGAAATGAGAACAAGGCTGTTTCTAAGAACTAGTGAATTCCTATGGCAAGAAGGCCATACGGCACACAGCTCTGAAAATGAAGCAAGAGAAGAGACACTTAAAATACTAGATATATATGAATCAGTTTCTAAAAATCATTTAGCTATTCCTGTACTAACAGGGAAAAAATCTGAATCTGAAAAATTTGCTGGAGCTGTTGATACCTACTGCATAGAGGCAATGATGGGTGATAAACGGGCGTTGCAGGCTGGGACATCACACTATCTAGGCCAAAACTTTGCCAAGGCATTTGATGTTAAATTTCAAACTGAAAACAATACTGAAGAGTATGTCTATGCATCTAGCTGGGGAGTAAGTACACGACTAATTGGTGCAATAATTATGGTTCACGGTGATGACAATGGATTGAGACTTCCACCATCAATCGCACCAACTCAAGTTGTAATAGTACCTTTCTTTAGAAATGATGATGACCTTGAGCGTATTAAAAATTATATTAATCCATATCTTGATCAATTATCCAATTCAGGGATTAGATTTTTACTTGATGATAGAGAAAAAATGAGTCCGGGATATAAATTCAATGAGTGGGAGCTCAAAGGTGTCCCTCTTAGAATTGAGATAGGATCCAAAGAAATAGATTCAAACGAGCTAACTCTATTTAGAAGAGACATTAATGAAAAATCAACGGTATCTTCTGATAAACTTATAGACTATATTCATGACACATTAGGCCAAATTCAAGAAAATCTATTTAATCAGGCAAATAAATTTAGACAGGATAATACCTTCAATGTTGATAGTTATGAAGATTTCAAGGCCATTATTAAAGAAGGTGGATTTGTTAGATGCGGATGGGATGGAACCGAATTATCTGAGAAACAGATTAAAGATGAAACTAGAGCTACAGTCAGATGTATTCCATTTGATCAGGACCCATCTTCAAAGAAATGTATTTTTTCTGGGAATGAGGCAAAATTTGAGGCTGTATTTGCTAAAGCCTATTAATCATAGATAATGTTTATATCTACTGATGCAATTGTATTAAAAAACACACCCTACCAAGAAACTAGTATCATATCTCGATTATTCTGTAAAGAGACAGGAAAAATATCTGCAATTTTCAAGGGAGCAAAAAGAAAAAAAAATAATTTATCAGGTATCATTGAGCCTGGAAATGTTATTAATATAACATTTTATGATAAGCCCAATTTAAAGTTATCTAAAGAAGTTAAATTAATCAAAACGTACTATAACTCAAGAAAAATCCTTAGTCACTACTACTATACGATGGCCATTGTTTCATTAATTGATAAACTATGTATGGAGAATCAGTCATATGCTGATTTATTTAATCTTTCTGTTAATATACTTGATAAGATGGATGAGCAATCAATTGATACAGAGCTTCTATTCATATACTTTTTAATTCATTTAAATAAGTATATTGGATATGAAATCAATATCAACTTATCCACTCTTAGTAAAGATTCCAATAATAGAAAGCAGGAGGATGAAATTCTCAAATATTGCATTTCTCCTATTGATACTCTTCATATGATTGATATGCAAATGATGAATAAATTAGATTTGCTAAATAGACTGAAGATTATTATATATAGACATATGAAACACCATGTTATTGATTTAAATGAAATTTATTCAATCAATATGCTAAAGAGTATAAATCATGAGAGAACTTCTAGATCAAACTAAATTATTCGATACGCAAAATTATGAAACTAATAAAGGTAGCAAAACGGGTATCTTACTTATTCATGGTTTCACTAATACTACGTATGAGCTAAAGAAGCTCATTGATTTTCTTACAGAACAAAAGTACCATGTAATTGCAGATAACCTACCCGGCCATGGAACATCAGTTAGGGAATGCAATAGCACTACATACCAAGACTGGATTGACCATGTAGAGAAGCGCATGGCATACCTGTCATCACATTGTGATAATATATTTGTTTGCGGGATTAGCATGGGTGCACTATTAGCGATGCACTTGTCTGTTGTCTTCCCAATTAATGGGCTTATTTCGGCCGCTCCCGTATTAGAATTCAATAAACCTTTTAAGGTTCATATACTTAATCCATTGTTTTGCAGATTATTAAAATCACGATTAAAAAAATATGAATTTAACAAAGGGCAGAAAATTTATTATGGATACAACAGATGGCCACTAATAGCCTTGAATCAAGTTAGGAAATTATCAGGCTATGTATATAAAAATATATTACATCAGATAACTTGCCCATCACTTCTAATACACTCCAAAGAGGATCACACCTCTATTTTCAATAACTACGCACTTACGAAAAGATATATACAGGCCAAGGAACTTTCATCAATGATTGTTGATAAATCTCATCACAATATATTTGATTGTGATGTTGAGAAGGAATTAATTCAGAACCGAATTAATGAATTCATTATTAATAATATTAAACATTGAACTTAAAGAAAATAATATCACCATCATTTATAATATAATCCTTGCCTTCCTGGCGAAGCTTTCCAGCGCCTTTGATTTTTTCTTCAGTCTTAAATTCAACTAAATCTTCGATATTATATATTTCTGCTTTGATGAATCCACGCTCAAAATCAGAGTGAATCACACCAGCTGCATTAGGAGCAGTTGCCCCTCTTGATATAGACCAAGCTCTGATTTCTTTGGGACCGGCTGTAAAAAATGTTTCGAGATTTAATATCCTATATGCATAACGAATCATTCTGTGCAGCCCTGATTCTTTTAATCCATATTCATTTAAAAATTCTTTTTGATCCTCCTTATCCATACCAGCAATTTCCATTTCTATTGATCCAGACAATTCAATAACAGACTTTTCTTTTGATTTGGCGTAGTCAGATAATGCAGTAGCATGTTCATTCGATTGACCCATTAAATCTTCATCACTTATATTGGCTACAAAAATCATAGGTTTAGATGTTAGCAGAGCGAATGATTTCAGTGTTATTTTTTCTTCATCAGTCAAATCTAAATTAATAATAAGATCACCACTGTTGAGATGATCACTAATTTTTGTTAATAATGTAAATTCTGTTTTGGCATCCTTATCTCCACTTCTAGCTAGCTTCTCTACACTTTTAACTCTCTTATCAATCGACTCAATATCTTTTAGTATTAATTCTGTATTAATTGTTTCTATATCTCTAACGGGGTTAATACTACCATCAACATGAGTAATATCTTTATTATCAAAACATCTTACTACATGAACAATTGCATCAACATTTCTAATTTGTGATAGAAATTTATTACCAAGGCCCTCTCCAGTACTGGCTCCTTTAACAAGTCCTGCGATGTCTACGAACTCTATTGAGTTATATATTATTTTTTCTGTTGGGATATAAGAGTTAATGATATCTATTCGATTGTCAGGGACCTGTACAATTCCATGATTTGGGTCAATTGTGCAAAAGGCATAATTTTCAGATGCGACTGTAGCATTTGTTAGCGCATTGAAAATAGTAGATTTTCCAACATTTGGAAGTCCAATAATTCCGACTGATAAACTCATAGTAAGATAGTTTTAATTTGTCCCAAGTGATTTCATGCTATAAATTAATAGTATAGATATTAAGGAAGAAGGGATATGTCAAAAGAATATGCATTAATACTAGGTGTTTCTAGTGGTATAGGTGCTGCATGTGCAAAGGAGTTTGCTAATGCAGGGATTAATATTATTGGCCTTTATATGCGAAAACCTAAGGATCAAATCGAACAGTTGAAGAGCGATATACTTTCCTATGATGTTGACTGCAAACTGATTAAGATGAACGCATGTAACTACGATCAGATGGAAATGCTACTATCTGGTGAAGATTTTAATGATATTAAAATCAAAGTACTTGTTCATTCACTTGCATTTGGAAGCATGAAGCCATTCATCCATAATGAATCATCAAAGAGATTAAACAAAAAAAATATTGATATGACGTTAGATGTGATGTCTAATAGTTTAGTTTACTGGACACAGTCACTCAATGATAATAATTTATTTATCCCTGGTAGTCAGATTATATCTATGACAAGCTCCGGAGCTAGACGACAGTGGCTGTCTTATGGTGCTGTATCTATGTCCAAAGCAGCGCTTGAATCTGCAACAAGGCAGCTAGCGATTGAACTATCTACTAACAATATCGCGGTGAATGCCATCCAAGCTGGAGTTACTGATACGCCAGCCCTTCGAAAAATTCCTGGCAATGATGTTATGATAAAGAAAGTAACCGAAATTAATCCAAGTAGGAGATTGACTACACCTGAAGATGTAGCCAAGGTTGCAGTAATGATTGGATCGAGTTACGATACATGGATGACTGGGAATACTATTCGTGTTGATGGTGGTGAAGATATTGTAGGATAATATTAACTAAAATTATTTGGAGAAAATTTATGGAAGCACATATCAGTACTAATCGAGGAACAATCAAATTAAATTTATTTTATGATCTGGTTCCACTAACTGTTTCAAATTTTGTCAATCTAGCAAATAGAGGATATTATAATAACCTCAAGTTCCATCGAGTTATTGATCAGTTCATGGTTCAGACGGGGTGTCCATTGGGAACAGGAACGGGTGGCCCTGGATATGATTTTGAAGATGAATTTAACCCATCATTAAAGCATGATAAGCCTGGAATTTTATCTATGGCCAATGCGGGCCCAGGTACAAATGGAAGTCAATTTTTTATTACGCATATTGAAACTCCATGGCTTGATAATAACCATACAGTCTTTGGCTCTGTTCTTGATGAACAGGATCAGGAAATTGTTAATAGTATATGTCAAGATGATATAATTGAAGAAATTAAAATTATTGGTGAGTTAAAGTCAGATGATATAATAGACAGTAGGATATCAGATTGGAACTCAGTATTAAACAGATAGTATTAGTCTAAATTAATATTTTTATTTGGATAGGAGGGTAATACTATCCCATGTTTCTTTGTATGCATCTTTAGGATATAAATTATATGCTCGCTTAGCTTCTGCGTTTGCTTCTTCTAGAAAAGATGACTTCTTTATTTCATCCTCAGTCTGAGTTGATCTTTTTAAATAAATGACAGCAAGATTATGATGCGCATTTGCTAGCATATGAATTGTTTTCTCATCTAAAAGACCGATACTGTGTGGGTAGTGATTAATGACACTCTTATATTCCAGCGTAGCATTCTCATATGCACCAGCATTGTAGTAATACTCACCTCTTTCCATACTCAATTCATATGAATTGCGACATCCATAAAGCATTAGAAATAGTGTTAATATAAATATTGTTCTTTTCATCATCATTACTTTCATCAGTAGTCGTCTAATTTCAAACTTATATTATTTTTATGCAATAAATATTTACTTACACTTTAATATCTTTTTCTTGGCTCTAAAGTGATTTGATTACTTCACGTAACTTTGCTGCCATACTATCTATCTGCTCAGCGCTAATTGTTAAAGCTGGTGCTATTCTTACAGTTGAATGGTGCGTCTCTTTTGCATATACACCATGGTTGAGTAGCTCAACTGATACCTTATGTCCATCCAGATGGGTCTCATCAAACATCTCAAATGCTGTCAATAGACCCTTGCCACGAGTTTCTTTAATTTTATCAGGGAATTCATTCTTAATATCATTAAAATGATTCATTAATTGATCTCCTCTAACACGTGCATTTTCTGCTAATTTTAAATCAACTAGCGTTTTAATCGCATATACTCCCACCACAGAAGCAAGAGGATATCCACCAAATGTAGATCCTTCAGAGCCTGGAGTAAGGGTATCAATAATTTCTTTTTTACCAGCCACAAATGATACTGGAAGTATCCCACCACCAGCTGCTTTTCCGCAACCTATTATATCTGGTTTTACTCCAAATAATTCATATGCGAAATTTGCACCAGTTCGACCGAACCCTGTTTGTACTTCGTCCATTGCCAATAGGATATTATACTTTTTACATAATTTTTCAACTTGAGGCCAGTAGTTTTCATCTGGGACGATCACTCCCGCTTCACCTTGAATAGGCTCAACTGAAAAAGCTGCAATTCGGTCTCCTTTTTCTTTAAATAAATTCTCCAGAGATTCTATATCGTTATATGGAACCAGTTCAATCCCAGGTACAAAAGGACCAAATTCATCGCGCGAGTCAGGATCATCTGACATAGAAACAGCTGCTAATGTTCTTCCATGAAAATTACCCTTTGCTCCAACAATAATACACTCATTCTCAGGGATCTGTTTTATCTGATACCCCCATCTCCTACATAGTTTGAATGTTAATTCCCATGATTCAACACCAGATACTTTAGGTACTACTTTATCCATACCTGTAATAGATGTTGCAGCCAGTAAAAATGCACTCATATATTTATGTCTAATTGATCGTGGAACTGTTGGGAGCTTTTCGTTTTTTAGATGATGTACTACAGCATCAACGATATCTTTATTTAACTGTCCCTGGTTTACAGCGGAATAGCAGCAGAGTCCATCAATAAGCTCTTCTTCTATATATGCATCAACGTCATTCTTTGATGGTTTCCTACAAATTAATGTTGATGAATCCTTAACATGAGAGACGACAACATCCTCTAGTGGCTTATAATTTTGTCCTCCCTTCTCTTTTTCTATATTCTCATGATCACTGGGAGATAAATCTCCTAGTCTTATATTATTAACAGTGAGATTATCACCGTAACCTGTAATTATTGGATTAGACATCGCAACTCCCTTGTTTCATTAACTCATTTAGTTTAAAAATCAATTCTAGACTTTGTTGATTGTTTAAGCGTGGGTCACACGCAGTTTCATATCTGCTTAACAATTCATTATCATTTATATTCTGAAATCCTCCTAGGCATTCAGTGACATTCTCGCTTGTAAATTCTATATGAATACCACCTGGAAACGTGTTACATAGTTTATGTATTTTCATATAAAGTTCCAGCTCTTTTACTATTGTATTGAAGTGGCGTGTTTTTATTCCCTGATCATTCTTATATGTATTTCCATGCATTGGATCACACATCCAAATAACCTTTAGATTATTTTTGTTTATTTGATTAATAAGTTTAGGGAGTTTAGTTTCAATATAGTCTACACCAAATCTTGCAATCAGTATAATTTTACCTTTTTCATTCTTTGGATTAATTTTTTTAATTATTTCAATTAACTCATCACAATCAATAGATGGGCCCAACTTAATTCCTATTGGGTTCTCAATACCTGAAACAAATTCAATATGTGAACCATTGATTGATCTTGTTCTATCGCCTACCCAAATCATGTGCCCAGAGTGGTCATAGTATTTTTTATCATTGGCATCATATCGTGTGAGGGCCTGTTCATATTCAAGAATCAATCCCTCATGCGAAGCAAAAAATTCATAGAGTTCTATTTGATCTAAGCTGGATGATTTTCTGTCAACAGTTTCTATAAACGATAGGGCTTTTTGAATTTTATAAATAATATCATTATACTCTTCAACTTGAGGGGATTTATTAATAAAGTCAAGATCCCACTGACTTGCATTAAGTATGCTGGTGTGACCACTATTGATCATAGATCGAATCTGATTAAGAGTAAATGCAGATTGATTGTAGGCCTTAATCATTCTTGTTGGGTTAGGTGTCCTTGATTTCATATTGTAATCAAGGCCATTAATTGCATCTCCACGATATGAGGGATATTCGGACTTATTAATTATTTCTACAGGGTTTGTCCTTGGTTTTGCAAATTGTCCAGCCATCCTCCCTATTCTAATTGTTTTCATGGATGTTGAGTATGAGAGTAGAACAGACATCTGAAGTAGAATATTTAATTTATTTTTTATGAGATTAGAACTAAAATCTGAGAATGTTTCTGCGCAATCTCCTCCTTGGATAATAAAGTATTCTCCATCGTGGACCTTAGCCAAACGGCTTTTTAATAGCTTTATTTCATCTTTAAAAACCAGCGGAGGGTTTTCTCTTAGTTTTCCTATTGTATTTTTTAAAGTCTTATCATTAATCCAACCGGGTGCTTGATTCAGGGTATAATCTTTCCAGGACTCTGGGGACCATTTAGACATTAGATAGCTCTTCTTCTGTATAGGTTTTGATCTGCAGCGCATGAATTTCTTTTGTAATATATTTATTTAATGATTTATAGATTAATTGATGCCTTTTAACGAGGCTCATATTTTTAAATTCATTGGATATCACCATAACACTGAAGTGGTCTCCTGTTCCTGTAGAGTCTTTAACTTCAACTCGCGCATTTAGAATTGAATTTTCTATTTTTTCTTTTATCGAATTAATGTTCATTTTTTTATAAAATTTGATTAAAATTTATTATGGAACAAATATTAACCATAAGCATAGTAAATTTTAACAATTAAACTAATAATTAGTCTATGAATAATTTGTATAAAATTTTAGTAGTTACTTTTGTAATTCAACTTTCAATAGGTCAAAACCCTAATGATGATATAGTTGTATCTAAAAGTGATCTTACTCAGATAGCTGAATCTCTAATTAATGTTGGAGATTTTGATAATGCCATAGCTATATATCAAGAAATTTTAGATTATCAGATAAATACACTGGGCCTCAATGATATAGAGGTGGCTCGATCAAGTGAATTAATTGGGGAGCTACTTGTACAGACCTATCGATTAGATGAGGCAGAGGCCTACTTTCGTCAGGCATTACATGTGAAATCTCAGCGTCTTTTTGAGCAGCAAATGGCTATGCGTCCATCACTTGAACTTATGAGAGATTTATATGAGAATTTAGGTGATACATTGAAAGTCTCTTTTCTCGATAAAAATTTAGAGATTTTATATGATGCTGAATCAATTAATGTAGATAGCACAGCATGGTCACCACTTACCTATGGCCTGGATCTACTTTCAGTTAATGAAGAAAAGAATATAAAATCTGATGTTTCATTTCAGGCGATGAATATTATGGAGATAAGTAGCTCATATGTTAACGCTGGGCTATACTACGATGCTGCAAATAGTTTAGTCGAGGCCATATCTCTCGATAATACTATATCTTTAGAATATCTTTTTAACTATATTGAAAAACATATTGAATTTATGCCAGACATATTGAACGCACTGATGAACTATACTTCTGATGTTGACAAAAAAAATAGAGAGAAGTTATTAATATCAACAATATACTATTATCAATCAGAATATGAGTTGGCTTATAAATATATTCAAGAATATGTAGATATATACACCTCAGACCTTAGGTCATATCAGCTAATGGGAGATTACCATTATTTTAATAAAGATTATATATCAGCGCTATTTAATTATAGGCAGTCGCAGCTATTTGAACCTGAAAACTTATATTCTCTTTACAACCAGGCTAGATGCCTATATTTTTTAGAGCGTTATGATGAGGCTTCTTTAATCCTATCTACTGTACTTTCCTCAGATCCATATAATTTTGATGCCTATTATTTTAGTGGGCTTTCAAATATGCAGGTGGAAAAGCATAAAAAGGCAATCAACGACTTTACTGATTATATTTTACTTAATCCCGACAATGAGGAGATATACTATTATTTAGGTATTTCCTATTATAACATTGAAAAATATAACAGAGCAAAAGAATCTCTAGAACGATACTTGAAATATAATAATGAGAATGGAGAGGCTCACTATTATCTTGGTATTATTAATGAGAATATAGTTGAACTTGAGACCGCAATTTATCACTACGCTCAAGCACGAAAATATAATCCTAAGTTAATTGATTCAAATCGCAGATTAGGTCTTCTACATTATAAAAATAAAAACTATAATCGTGCAATGGAGCCACTTAGAGATTATGTTATTTTCAATCCAGATAGTACGCAAATATTAGAGGTCTTTGCAGACATTCTATTCCAAGAACAGAGATATCCAGAATCAATTGATGCATTTCAGAGGCTATACGCTGCAGATTCAACAAAAGTTGACTATCTATTTAGAGTGGCAAACTCATATATTGCCATGGATGATATGGTGAATGCAAAGGAGTCATTAACAAAATATATTTTACTTGGGAAGGTTGATTCAGAGATTCTATTTACACTGGCGAATATAGAAAGTGAGCTGGGAGACTATAGTAATGCAATTTTACACTATCAGATGGCAGTTAACCTAGGCAAGCCATCTGTAAATATGTATTATAATTTAGCAATGAGCTATGCAGAGATTGGAAATTATGAAAAGGCGTTAAATTCATTTCAAAGTGCATCTGAGTTGGACCCTAGTGACTTTGAGATTGTATATCAGATTGGTATTTGCTATAAGGAACTTGAAGCATATCCTGATGCAATTAATTACTTCTCAATTTTTACTGGACAGAATCCAGATGATTATCTTGCACACTATATATTAGCTGAGATATACTTCCTAAACTCTAATTATCAATTAGCACAATCACATTTTCAGAAATCACTATCAACTAATCCAAATGATTCAGTTTCATTATATTACTTAGGCATGTGTAATCAAAAGCTTGGCAACTTGATTAATGCAGCTAAGTTTTTTAAAAAGTCAATTAAGATAAATCCCCAATTTGCTTCAGCACATTTTGAGCTAGCATTAACCTATAATAAACTTGGGAAGACCAGAGAAGTCACGAAAGAGCTCAAAATATTGCGGCAACTTGATCAAGAGTTGTATGCGAACTTAATAGAAGAATTAGAAAAAAACTAAAAATAGCTACGACCTTTTTAAAAATTTAACTAAATTTTCGTTCTAATTTTTTGGATGAAATTTTTATGAAATATCTTATACCGCCCAGTGAGGGCAAATCAAAAATACAATCAAATAAAATTAAGTTTAAAGATACTGATTTTATTTTTAAAAACCATATTGAGCAAATTGTTACTCTCCTTGAGTTAATTGATGAGGAGGACTTGACATCAATTTATGGTACCTCTGAAGAGAAATCACTCGCGTTCCATAGACAGAATCAAGATATTTTTAATAGTCATTGTGCCCATGCCATAGAAAGGTATACAGGCATAGTCTATAAAAATTTAGCCTGGGACTCTTTCTTGGATTCTGACAAAGAATTTATGGATAAGCACTTTTATATCTTTAGCGGTCTATTTGGAATGGTGACCCCACTTACCCTAATACCAGAGTATAAGCTTAAAATGAATGTGCTATCACTTGACCATCATTGGAAAGAGATTCTAACTGATTCATTGAAAGATGAGGATGTAGTTATTGATCTTCTTCCTCAAGTCCACAGGAAGGCCTATACAGCTGGTGAAAATGTAAAGAGGATTGATTTTTTTGTAATAAAAAAAGGAAAGAAGTCATCTGCTGGCCATTTTGGGAAAGCTGTTAAAGGTCAGCTTGTTAACTATATTGTAAAAAATAAAATTACATCAATAGATAATTTTGATGGATTTGAGTATGATGGTTTTAAATGGGATGGGGAAGTTTTCATTAAAGAAGATTAAGTGTTTTCCCATTGTCACACTAGGCTATATCTTTAATTTAATATTACATTAACTCTAGGTATCTACAGATACCTGAGCAATAACATCTTATTTTTCAGCGAGGTAACTATATTAATTATTTATTCTATGATTTAGAGACTACTGGCCTATGTGAAAGTTTTGATCAGGTTGTTAGATTCGCAGCTATTTTAACTGATCAGAATTTTGAAGAGTTGAATAGGTTTGAAATTGATATCAAGCTTCGTCCAGATATTGTGCCCTCCCCATATGCTCTGATTGTAACTAGACTTGGGATTGATGACATTTCCGTTGGCCTTACGGAGTATGATGCGCTTAGGAAGATTCATGGTATTTTTAACACTCCCAATCAGATAAATATTGGTTATAATAGTCTGAGCTTTGATAATAATATGCTTCGGTTTGGTTTTTATAGAAACTTGCTGGATCCATATTCACATCAATATAAAAATAATACCTACAGAGCTGATGCAATGCATATTAATCTTATTTATTATTTATATAAGAATGATGTGATTAGTTGGACAGATGAAAGACCTATTAAGCTGGAGAATATCAATCAGGAGAATATGTTTATTGATGGGAAGTCTCACGATGCCATGGTTGATGTTGAGGTTATGCTAGAGCTTTGCAGGGTACTCAAATCACATGATATACGAATGTGGGATTATCTGATTAATGGTTTTATAAAAAATATAGATATCGCAAGATCTAAGAAATTACCTACAGTAGATATTGGTGGACACAACTATCAAATTGGCATATACACAGACATCAAATTGGGCTATGATAATAACTGCTGCTGTGTTGCAATATGTCTTGGGAGACACAGCGAATATAGCAATCAATCTCTATGGCTAAAAATTGATTATAATGATATATCTGGCTATCTAGTAGAAAATGATAAATCACCTCGATTATTAAAAAGAAAAGATGGTGAGCCCTGTTTTATTTTACCCTGGAATCAGTCATACGACCACGTTATTGATGATGTTCGAAAAAACAATGTTATCAAAAATATAGAATGGCTTAACAGTAATTCAGATGCATTAAAAGAATTTTCTAATAAATCAAAAAATCATACATACGATAAGATAGAGAACCTTGACATAGATTCATCAATTTATGAATACGGACTATTTAAAGGTGCCGAGAGTCTTGATATTAAAAATTTTCATTGCGCCTCTTCATCAGATAAAGCTAAGATCCTTGATTCAGTATCAAGCAAACGAGTTCATTCACTT
>Ga0207992_1000976_pt1 | contig 13552 bp, 13 predicted proteins | sample ETN02SmetaG_FD_185788 | JGI IMG/M metagenome (GOLD analysis project Ga0207992, IMG submission 185788) | Marine microbial and viral communities from oxygen minimum zone, Eastern Pacific Ocean - ETNP2014F10-02SV255 (SPAdes) (version 2) | ecosystem: Environmental > Aquatic > Marine > Oceanic ...
GTAATCTGTAAACAATATCTGATTCAAACAGTTTTACTCCTGTTTCGTGTAGTTCTGCTTTAGCATCTGGATGAATTTTTACATTGAATGCTAAAATTGCTCGGTATTCTTCTTCAGATGGGGCTGCCGTTACAACATCTCGCCTTGATACGTCACCTACTGAAGCTTTTACGATTGGTACTTTTGCTGCAGACAATTCGTATGCTAATGCCTCTAATGAACCTATTGCATCTGCGCGGATAACTACGCCCTCATCAGTACATTTTACATTCGATTGCATAGAATCTGACAATTTATCCAATGCTTCATCTATTTCATTTTCACTTGATGCACTGTAAAATGGAGCGCCTGCGACTACTCCCTCTATATCTGGAGCCACGACTTTCAATCCTGCAGCTGCCCCTACTGATTTTACACTATCGAATTGTTGTCTTGGATCTCTAATTTCATCCAATGGTTTGGGCCTTAAAATAGAACGAACTCTAGTTACTATTGGTTCTGGCTGAGCCCCAATAATTAATGTATCTGAAGAATTAAGAACTCCATTGTAAATTATTACTCCGAGTGTTTTTCCTAATCCTTTTTCTTCTTTAATTTCAATTACTGTACCTTCTGAAGAGCCTTCATCTAAGAGCAAATTACCTCTAAGATATCTTTGTGCAAGTCCCATCAAAATCATAAAAAGTTCAGGAACGCCCTCACCTGTTTCTTTTACTGATGTTGGAATTAATGCAATTGTCTTTTGGAAATCCTGTATTTCTGAAAATAAAGCAGAATCGAAACCATGCTCTCCTAATTCTCCTATAATTTCATACATTCGCATTTGGAAATTATTTTTGGCTGTTGAGCTTTGATTTGCATTATTGGCTAAGAATGAGCCTGTCTGAGTTTGCCACCCTGGTAATTTATCCACCTTATTCAATACTAAAATGAAAGGCGTTTGTTGTTGTTTTAGAATATTAATAGATTCAATAGTTTGAGGCTTAAATCCTTCTGTTATGTCGACTACTAATATTGCTAAATCAGCTAAAGCTCCTCCTCTTGATCTTAGAGTTGTAAAAGAATGGTGTCCTGGTGTATCTATGAAAAGTAATCCTGGCAATGTTGTTGTTCCTTCCTTGAGTAAGGGGCCACATATCTTTGAGACTGTTTCGAAAGGAACTTCTGTAGCGCCAATGTGTTGTGTTATTGCTCCAGCCTCTCTCTGAACAACTGCCGTTCCTCTAACATAATCAAGAAGTGATGTTTTTCCATGGTCTACGTGTCCTAAAACTGCTACAATAGGTTGCCGAAGGGGTGCGTTTGGGTCTATTTCTTCTTCCTGTTCCTCTTCTTCGGATTCCTCTGCTGGCAAATCCTCTATCTCTTCCTCTTCGGGCACCATATGTGTGTTGCGCACAATTGCCTGTTTTAAAAGTGTCCGGTCAGATTTCTTTTTCCAATACTTCTGCTAAATATTCGTATTCTTCTATAGAATTGTAAAGGTAAGATGCAATACGAAGATATCTTTTGTTGTGATGAGGCCAGCTAAAAACTGGAACTTGTATCTTGTATTTTTCATACAATAATGTGTGAAGAGGATCTGGTTCTAGCACTGATTTTGTGGCTACGCCTTCGCCTGGTAAAGCTACTGCCGATAGGCCTACAATCATTGAATCAGGACACAATTTGGGAGTTTCTAATACTTCGAGAATAATGTTTCGTGCTTGTATTGCAAGATTTGTATTGTGTTTCATAATCTCTGCCCACCCTCCTTCTGCTAAACTACCAACATGTTCTATACTCTTTGGAATGCATAACCATGGTGTTATGTCTTGAGTGCCTGTCCAATCGAATTCTAAGCGTATTTTTTCATCTGCATTACCGTCTACTGAAAATCCATGACTTATTGAAAGTGGATTGACTTCTAATCTTTTGTCTTCTCTTATGTAAAGAAATGCAGCCCCTTTAGGTGTACACAGCCATTTGTGTGCATTTCCTGTTGCATAGGCTGGTTTTAATTCTTTCAAATCCAGAGGTACTATCCCTGGACCGTGTGCGGCATCCAATAAAACGTCAATATTTTTAGACTGAAGTTCAGACACTATTTGTTCGAATGGTAACTTAATTCCTGTTGGACTTGTTACTGTGTCAATCAAGGCTAGTTTAGTTTTTTCAGTTGTATAGCTTAAAATTGCTTGAGTTACTTCTTCTGGATTTTCTATAGGGTGGGGTAAAGGAACAATTACAGTCTTTGCACCTGATCTTTTAGTCGCAAAATCAACTGTATTCCAACACGCTTGATACGTATGATCTGGAACTAATATTTCATCGCTTGGTTTTAATGATAAAGAACGTAAAATTGTGTTAACTCCAGATGTTGCATTTGGTACAAAGGTCATTCCTTCTTTATCTGCATTGATAAATTTTGAAAATTTGTCTATTGATTCAGCCCATAATTGCTTAGAAGTAACATCGAAAAAATGAACTGGATCATTCTCTAGTTCTGTTCTTAATTGAAATTGATGTTCAAGAACTTCTTTGGGGCATGCCCCAAATGAACCATGATTAAGAAAAATTGTTTTGGGATTTAAATCCCAATATTTTGATAAATTACTTCGTTCAGGATGTTTGTGCATTTTAGCGCATTTTTGTAAACCTTCTCATTGTCTTTTTGATAGGTTCACGCGTTTCTGCGGAAATAAATCCTTCCTCTATTTTTGAATCTAAAAATTCCATTGCATCGTCTATTGATTCTCGTGCTCCTCTAGCTGCTAATGATGCCATAAAAGGTTCAGCTAATTTTTCTGACACTCCGTCCTCTAAAACTATCTTTCTTAAAAAATATAATAATTCTGTTCGCTTGCCTTCATTCAGCATTGCTTTGGGTCTATTTCGTTTTTGAGGTTTCTTAACTTTTCTTTGAGGGGGCTGGGCTTTGGTTGGGCCTCTTCGCCTATGTCTCCCTCTCCTTGCCAGGGTTACTCGCCTCCCATTTCCTTAATGGCGGCTTCTATTTGTTCTTCTGACATCTCATCTCGATTGAAAAATTTCTTGTTTCCTGTATCTCTCTTTAGTTTCATCAATACTCCCCAGCGGCTAGGTGGGCCTCTACTACGCCCTCCTCCTCGGCCTCCTCGGTTATCTCTACCAAAGCGAGGCATGTCGTATTCTAAATCTGAAAGATTGACACTTTCTTTGATTTCTTCCAAAGACGTTCCTGCTTCTTTCATGCTACCTTTCTTTCCTAAACTAATGCGCATGTGGCCTCTTACTAAGTTTGCTCTTGCATCTTTCAAATTTATTGTCATTCCATTGTTGACGGTTTCACATTCATCATTCCAAAAACTCATGATCACTGTTCCTGTTTCGTCACCAACTAGACCTTCACATATCACTGTGCCATTATCCATAGCACGTGGTTCTTCCAAGCTCAAGACTTTTACCGGCATATTCACACGGCCAGTCCTTGGTGTTAACTCATCTACTTTCAAATTATCTACCTGTCTTCACGACAAAAGGGGACATTATAATGCTTCCCTAAGCCCCTAAAAACCCATAATAGGGTTATATCCATTTAGGGGGAAACGGGGTAAAACCCATAAGTATATATACCCAGACGACCCATAAGGTATAGATTCGGAAATGCCGCCGGATCAAAAAAAAGAGAGGCAACAAAAATGCAAACGAACGAAGCAGATTTTGAAACACATATCGACGACATAGTGAAAGCTATCGGCGATAAGCTAGAACGCAGCGTAATCGTAACTGAATTGAAACGATACGTCGAGGAATATGGAATTGATTTGGCAACTGCCAAAGAATCTATTGTAAGAAAACACTATGGAAATCCCGGTGCTTTACAAATGGGAGCTGAAAAGCTTCTAGCTCAAATAGGGCCTGGGGAAAATAATATTCAGTTTAAAGCAAAGATTCTGTCTGTATATAGAAAAGAAATAACTACCAAAGAAGGTGCTCAAAAAGTCCTTTTTGAAGGTGAACTTGGAGATTCTACTATGCGTATGCGTTACTCTTACTGGAGTGCCCAGTGCGATTTTGAAAATGGAGATGTAGTTGAAGTATTGAATGCTTACTCGAAAAGTTGGAATGATAAAATTACTTTAAACATAAACGAAGGCTCTATGAAAAAGATTCAAGACGAAGAATTGGAAAAATTGGATCTTGGTACGACAAAAGCCACCATGAATCAAGCTGGTGAAGAAATTGAATTGGTAAACATAAAACCTGGAATGAATAATGTATCTGTTAAATTACGTGTTATTGATGTCGAAACCCGAACAATAAAAGTAAAAGGTGAAGCAAAAACCATATTTGGAGGAACCGTAGGAGACAAAACTGGAACTTGTAGATTTACTTCTTGGGAAGATCATAATATAATTGCTGGTAAAGCATACAAAATTGAAAATGGATATGTTAAGGAATTTAATGGTCCTGACTTACAATTCGGTGATCGCGCCATATTTACTGAAATAGAAGATGAAGATATGCCTTCTTTACAAGATTATGAAGATGGTGTGCAATACTCCTTAGCTCAGTTAGATGAACGTAATGGCGCTTCAGATGCCGTGGTTGAAGGGCATGTTTTCAACATTAGAGAAGGAAGTGGATTGATTTTCAGAGATAAGGATACTAATCGCTTAGTCCGTAATGGAGATGACCGCAAAAATGCAGATCCTGACCTTCGAATAAAAATGATTTTTGATGATGGTTCCGGTTCTTGTACGGCTTATCTAAATCGTGAAATTACTGAGAAGATTTTGGGAAGAGACCTAAATTCTTGCCTAGAATTTGTTAAAGAAAATTTTGGCCCTGAAGCTTTAGTGGAAGAAATCGAAGATGCTTTGTTGCTAAAACCATTGAAACTTCGTGGCTTTGCCCGATCTGATGAATATGGGTTATCTTTCTTTGCTAAAGGTTGTGAACCTGCTGCTGAATTAGATGTACCAAATGTTGCAAGACAATTCTTAGCAGCATTGGAGGGCTAAATGGTTCAAAGAAGAGAACCTGGTGTTTTGGTTTTGGCTAAAGAACTGTCTGCAGCTATCGAAAAACATGTAGAAGATCGTGAATATTCTCCTACCTATCTAATTTCAGAGATTGGTGCAAAACTTTCGAGAGTGCTGATAGGTGGTGTATTAGATCAAATAGAAAATCGTGGAACTGACGACGACCCCTTCTATACTGCAAGAGTGATTGACCCAAATGGCGATTTCTACTATTTACAAGCTGGACAATACAACCCCGAAGGTGCTACTGCACTTTCTAAGTTGGAGGCTGGCGTTCCTATCTTATGTGTTGGGAAAGTTAGGGCAAGGACTCCTGAGGATAGTGAAAGAACATATGTTAGTGTTCAACCTGAAAGTATCAGGGCAGTTTCAATGGATGAAGTTAGTCACTGGGCTGTGAAAGCATGTGATAAACTAAACAATCGAATTAATGCTAACAAAGCTTTTGATAATGATGAAGATGCTTTGAAAAAAGCAAATCTAACAAGCAGAGAAATGGATGGTTTAGAATTGTCTAAAGAATTCTATCCAACCATTGCTGTAGAAAACTATCAAGCGCTTTTGTTTGATTGTCTAACGCGTCTAGCTGGCGGAGATGTAGCCGTTCCGGAAACAACTAATTTTACTGGTGAATTTGAACCTGCTAAAACAAAAGAACAAAAAAAAGATGAACCTGAAGTCAAAAAGGAAGCTGAAGAAGTTGTAGAAGAAAAAGTGCAGGCTGACGTTAGCGATGATAATGAATCTAAAGTTTTAGGTTTGATTAAGAAAATGGACGAAGGTGATGGAATTTATTACGATGATCTGGGTATTGCAATATCGATGGAGGGCATAGATGGCCCTATGCTTGATGAAATTCTCGACTCTTTAACGGATCAAGGATTGATTTTCCAACCTAGATTTAACCACTATAAGGAGGCATAAAAATGAGTGAAGTAAAAATAAAAAATATAGAAGATTTGAGTGGGGTAGGCCCTGCTGTCGCTGAGAAATTTAGAGAAGCTGGATTGAGCACAATAGAAGAGATTGGAACTCAATCTCCTGGACAACTCTCTGATGCAACTGGCATTGGAGTGGATTCTTGTGCTAAATTCATACAAGAAGCTAGTAAGAACGCCAATATCGGTTCTTTCCTTACTGGAACTGAATTAATGGAAAAAAGAGCGACTGTGAAAAAACTCACAACTAGCTCTAGTACCTTTGATGAGTTGTTAGGAGGTGGCGTTGAAACACAATCAATCACAGAATTTTATGGCCAATATGGTTCAGGAAAAACCCAATTTATATTACAGCTTGCTGTAAATGCTACTTTACCTATTGAACAAGGTGGTTTAGGTGGTGAAGTCGCAATTATTGATACTGAGAATACTTTCAGACCTGAAAGAATTATTTCTATGTCAAAAGCTTTGGATTTGGATCCTGATGAAGTTTTGAGCAAAATTCACGTTGGCCGGGCATATAATTCCCATCAACAAATGTTAATGGTTAAGAAAGTGACTAAACTTGCAAAAGAACGCCCTATCAAGGTGTTAGCTGTCGATTCTTTGACTGGAGCTTTCAGAGCGGAATATATTGGAAGAGGAACTCTTGCAGATAGACAAGGGAAAATTAATGCCCACATGACTGAACTAGCCTCATTTGGTGATTTGAATAATGCTGCCGTTGTAGTAACAAATCAAGTATCTTCGAATCCTGCGGCTTTCTTTGGAGATCCTACAAAACCTATTGGTGGAAATATTGTTGGTCACACTTCAAAATTCAGAATATATTTAAGAAGGGGAAAAGCTGGCAAGCGTGTCTGCAGGCTTGTAGATTCTCCGCATTTACCTGAAAATGAAGCTTTGGTTTCTATTACAGAGGATGGAATTAGAGATGGATAGTGAATTCAAAGATTTTCTAGCTACTCTAGAACCTGTATGGGAAGATCCGCATGAATTTGACTGGTTAAGAAAAATTAAGATTTCTTCTCTGGAAAAAACGACATAATATAGCCTTTCAAACCAAACCAATTATTGATTGCAAGAGACATAACGCTTTCGTTCTCTCTTTCAACCCAGAATTGTTCTTTGGCGCTATCTTCTTTCATGAAATCATCCATAGTAGCATATCCACTACTGCCACCAGTGTCGACAGGATGTTGAACGTCATCCGGTGCATTTTGCGTCATGGCATTTCCAACTTTGAAAGGCCAATGCTTGAAATCCTTGGTTTCTGCATAACGGCCAATTGTTGAAGGATCTATGTCTTCATCGTGAGGTTTGTCATAATGGACACCTCGAGGGGTCTCTTCCTCATCTTTGTATTCATAATATGTTTCATCTGCGGGTTTGTAACCACGGATTTCCATTTCAGAATTCGTCATCTTCCTCCCATTCAAAATCAGGTTCTCCAGATCTCCTCAAATAAACAAAGGCAGATAAAAGAGATACTGCAACTAATACAGTCAATGTTGCTGCCGTTCCTCCTTCCGTTATGTCGTCAATAAACGATTGAATTGGATTCTCTTTTTCTGGTTCAGATACTTGTACCGTAAATTCACCTACATTGTTGTTTTCATCTGATTCATAAACAAAATTTCCTCTATCAATAACAACTTTGATTTGGTAATCTCCTTCTTTATCAAAAGTGTGTCGGAATGATATCTTTGCACTTGCTCCTGGGTTTGCAAAAACTGCCGTCTCATAAAGAACTATTTCGCTAGTTCCATCTACCCAAACAATAGAAACTGGAATTGGATTATAAGTAATCAAAGGATCACCTTGTGCAGAGACGGTGATATCTAAAGTAAATGAACTTCCTGCACTTACGATTGAGGTGCCTGTTTCATTATTAATTCGGATATCTCCTGGCAAAATGTAATTATCTATTTCAAACCCATGAATTACTAAATACAAATCTTCATCGGATACTACTTCCCAAGAATTACTCTGAATGTCTATGATTTGTATGTAAAAATTGTAGGTGTCGCTGATTGCATTATCTTTGTTATAATACCAATAAAAAGATACTTCGTATGTACTGTTTTGTGATGATTTCATATTGAAATCTGCAGTTAATCCTTGATTGCCAGAAGATTGGCCATAAACTCCCAAGGTCCATTCACTAGAGTCAATGTCTGATTTTCCAAATGCACTTTCTACAATTGCCTTAACAAAAACACGTTCTGAAAATTCCTCAACGGCTATCTCAGAAAACCAAGCCCGGTAATGATTTATCGATAAATTAGCTATTCCAGAGGGGTGCTCTACGCTAGAGGTTAAGACAACTATTTGCTCTGTTGATGATCCACCTGTAAGAGGATTTTCACCAGGGTCTCCTCCTGAATATTCTAAATCAATAAGGAAATTTTCAGAATCACTAAAACTAGCATTAGATATGTCGAAATTGATATCGAAACGGGTTGCTACTTCACTCGAATCTGTAATCGTCTTAGACTGTGATGTTTCATAAGCATCAGGTCCGCCACCAGAACCAATGTAAATTGCTATTCTAAACTGAACATCTTCAACTGTACCTTGTGTTGAATTGGCCCATATTGTAAAAGTATAATCTCCAGATGCTATTTCACCTGGTGTCTGTAAATCCACTTCCCAAGATCCTACATCTTCCCACTGCCTATCTTGCCCTGGCCAAGACAATCTATTGCTGTCTTGAGGGCAATCGCTCTGTGTATCTGTATCTGATATTGGTCTAGCTGTGGAGATATTACCATCTCCATTATCTAAATCTCCATAAAAAAATAAATCTAAAGTATTGAAATCAGTTGATTCTTCGGCATGAGTTGGCTGAGATAGTAATATTATTCCCAAAAGTGCTGCTGCCAGTACGCTCCTAAAGAACACCTGCATCTACTTTTGGACTTGTGACCATTCTTTAAAGGTTCCTACTGTGAAATTCTACACAATCGGTATAATACCCTGTTGTTTTAATGAAAGTATAGAAAATGAGTAAAGTAAGAACTTCTGCATATCGCCAAACGCCTACGCCTGGTGGTTTGAAAGCAATTGAAAAGGGTACTTTAGATTATTTTGATACCGAAATGTATGCTAATTTTAATACAGAAGTTTTGGAAGAATATTTAGAAGAGAAAAATAGATCTGATGGTTTTGGAACCACTAAATGGAAATGGAATCAAATGTTACTTGGATTGGTTATTGGAATAATTTTCGCTATTATTAATCAATATGTTGGACTAAAAGTTGGAATGATTGTTTCTGGTTCTTGGTATGTGGCATATCTTTCGGCTATGGCTCTAAGATGGTCTCCTGGAGAAGTTAATTTGTCTGCTTCTGCTTCAACTGGAGCTTCTATGGTATGTACTGGGTTTGTTTTTACTTATCCTGCAATTTATTTGCTTGCTTATTCTTCTAAATATACTTTGGCAGACGGAAGTCACCTTGTTGATTCATCATTACTCTTACCTGATTCTTGGGCATTGGCCGGCGTTGCTATGATTGCTTCTATTTTGGGCGGGTTTCTAGGTTGTTTGTATTTCATCATATTCAGACGGGTATGGTTAGTCGAAGATCCGTTGCCTCTTCCTGGTTTTGAGGCTAACATAAAATTAATGGACATTGCTGGTGAAACATCAAAAGAAGGTGGAATGGAAAGTGCAATGCACTCCATCAAACTTGTGGGAATTTCTACAGCTGTGGTTATGTTCTTTACTTTCTTAAGAGACTGGCCTATCTTAGGAACTGGGTCTTATGATGCTGCAGGAAATGAAGTTAAAGAATCTGTTTTAACTTCGGCCTCTAAAAATGTTGAATGGTATGACGGGGCAGATTTGATGGTCCCTATGAGCAATCCTCTTACCAATTATACTTGGTTAGGATTTGAATTAACTCCAATGATGGGGGCTATTGGGTGGTTTATGAGATTCCGAGTGGCTCTGTTGGTTAGTCTTGGAACTTTTTTCACATGGCTTGTTGTTACGCCACTAGCATACCATTATGATTATCCTTTCTATTATCCTATAACTGGGAACTATCAAGCCGTTAGTCAATTTGCTCCTATTGGATCGATAATGTCGTATAGTTATATTGCAAGACCTATGGCAATAGGTGCAATTCTTGGAGGAGGGATTACGGGATTGTTGAAAATGGCGCCTGTTTTCAGAACAACGGCTGCCGATGTAATTGATATTTTTACTGGAGAAGGTGATGATGCTGCAAGAAAAGATTATGTTGAAGGAAGGGGATGGTATGAATGGCCCATTAGTCACATTCCTGTTTTATTAATTGTATCATTAGTTGGAATTACACTGACGTTTGCAACACAATTTGGCTTTTTTGCTTCCTTTATTTTCTCTCTTGTTTTATGTTTGACGACATTTGCACTAGGAGCAATTGCAGTCAAAGTTATGGGAGAAACTAGCATTGAACCCGTTTCTGGAACTAGTTTTATTGTTCTCTTGATGCTCGTTTTGATTTTCAAAGCAATTGGCCTAAATGAAAGTGATACTGCCATTTTAGCATTAGTAGGAACTACTGTTTTCGGAGGTGCGATTTCTATGTCTGGAACTGTTATTGGCGATTATAAACCTGGATTGTATGTTGGCAATAGACCAATGCACATTATGAAAACTGAATTGGTTGGAATTATTCCAGGTACAATCGTTGCTGCTTTATTTGCTGGACTTCTCTCTTTGGCTTTAGCAAGAGGTGATTTAGTTTTGTATGCACCTCAAGCAAATGCGTTTGCAGCTTTTGCGCAAATAATGCTTGGTGGACAAACGCCTTGGAGCTTATTGGGGGTCGGGATTATTATCGGAATCTTTATGGAATTGTTAACAGGAATGGGCACTGCCTTTGGATTGGGTATGTATCTTCCTATGATCATTACTTTGCCAATGGTTGTGGGCGGTGGGTTGAGAGATTATTGGGAAAGTAAATTCCTTGATGTAGCTGTTGAAAAAGAAAACCTTAGTGAAAAACAAAGAACTATGCGATTGCTCAACACATATATGATTGCAACGGGGTGTATTGTTGGTGAAGCTTTACTTGGAACTTTCTTAGCCATTTATTACGTTCTTCCTCTGATTACTGGATAATTTTTATTGGGCTAAATATCTTATAATGCCTTAGTTTGAAAGATTCGGGATACTTAATGGCTAAAGAAGAATATGAAACGCCTCTAATCGACGTTTACAATCGTACGCATATGGATGCGCTCCATGAAGATGGAGCTTGGTATCATCGTTTTTTACCTGAAGGAGTTTTCTTAGAAGACTTAGGGCAAATCGTCGAAGAGGAATTAATTAAAGCATATAATGAGGTGGAAAGAGAGGCTGATGAATTTTTTGACAATCGTGTAAAAGAACGATTCGAAGAAATTTTTGCACAAGCAAATCCAAAAGATCTACGGGGGTTATTACCTAAGAAACCACCTGTTGCTTGGGCTGAATTGCCTGTTGAAATTCAAAGAGAAATACAGGTTATGCATGACAACAGCCAAACTGAAGGCATTACAGAAAGAACATTAAAAAAGAGGGTTCGACAATACCTTATTGACCAATTCATAATCGACGAGTGATAAAATGGCAAAAAAAGACGTAACAAAACCAATCAACTTGGACCCCCGTGGTGGCCGTCCGAGAGACAAATGTGAAACTCACATTGAAGGAATTGATCGTATTTTAAACGGAGGAGTTCCTATTGGAAATATTGTTTTATTGGCTGGGACTGTTGGTTCTGGTAAAACAACGTTAGCAATGGAATTTCTGATAAATGGAGCTAAAGCTGGTGAAACTTGTTGTTATATTTCTGTAACCGAACCGTCGTCGAAAATGTTGTCAAATCTTCAAACATATGGATTCTTTGATGAGTCATTAGTGAAAGAAGGAAAATTGAATATTTTTGATTTGACTGTTATCAATGATAGATTGGGTGTTGAAAGATTAGATGGAACGTATACTTCTAAAGATATGGAAGCTCTCTTGGGTGCATTCGAAGATATTGTTGATGAATTGGGAGTTACAAGATTAGTTATTGATTCTATTACTGCTGTGTGTTATCAGTTACCAGACAGAGGAAGTATCAGAAACTTTATTTTTAGATTAAGTCAGTTCTTGAGTACTTTTGGATGTACAACTCTGTTAATTTCAGAAACAGTTGTTGATTCGAATACACAAACTTACTCTATTTTCGGAGTTGAAGAAGCTGTGGCTGATGGTGTTGTTCTTATGGGTAATATAATTAGACAAGGTGACTTATTGAGAAGTTTACAAGTTGTCAAAATGCGTGGAACTAAACATTCGCGTGCAAGACACTTGATTGAATTAACGCCGGTTGGTTTGGCTGTAGTTCCACTTCTAAAATGGGGACAAGACGGAGGACAGGCGTTTACATGAGCATTAAAGACACTGCGCAATCAATCATCAAAAGTATTAATGATGGAGATACTCTAACCACAATTTCACTTGGAGCAGACACTTTCCACGAAGATTCTGTTAAAATTGCAAGTGTTTTGTTGAATAAAAAATTAGGCGGCATTTATGTTACAACCTCTAGGCCTTCTTCACATATTGTTGATGAATTAGAAGCTGCTAAAGCTGAATTGTCTGATCTTTATTTCGTAGATTTGGTTTCTATGACTGTTGGAGGTACGACTGGAGATCCAAGAACTTTATATGTAGAATCTCCAACTATGTTAGAATCTATTCTTTTGAATATTTCTCTTTTAGAAAGGCGGTTAAAATCTAAAAGAAGATTTGTTCTGTTTGACTCTGTTAATGGTTTAAGTATTTACTCTGAACCAAAGGTATTAAGAGAATTTATTAATGTTCTCGGCAATTCAATGCGCATTAGAGAAATTTATAGTATGCTATTGACTGTTAAAGAACAAACTGACGACGATCTTGGATCTGCGTTAAAATTATTATCAGATAAAGTAATAGGTGAATAAAATGGCAGAAATAGTATCAACAGGTATAGAAAGACTGGATGAAGCTTTAATTGACGATAAGGGCATTACTTTAGGAAGTTGTGTCTTGATTGAGGGGTCTTCTGGCTCTGGAAAAGAATTATTATCAAAACAATTTGCTTCTGCAGGTGTTGGTTCAGAAAATGTTGTTTATTTTTCAACTGATGAAACCTCAGATGAATTGATTGATACTTTTGAACAATACAGATGGCCTACTGATCTTAGAATTGTTAATGTTGGGACTCAATATTTCGAAAAAGTTCTCTCTAGAGAATTACAGGCTTCTCGGTTTAAACAGGAAGGTCTTTCTGTAGCTGAATTGCGAAACCTTGGCTCTTATGGTTCTACTTCCGATCAAATTAATTTTGTAGCTGATATGACGTATGAAATTTCTAAACTACGATCTCCGTTCCGTGTTGTTGTAGATTCTTTAGATTTCTTTATGCAATACTATAATCCAATTGAAGTATTATCTGCTATGAGAACAATTAAAGAATATGCACAGGCAAATGGTGGAACTGTGATGTATACTATTTCAGAAGGTTCTCATGAAGCTAGAATCCATAGTCAAATCGAAGCAATATGTGATGTTGTTATTCAACTTGAAGTTGGAAGAATGGCTG
>Ga0207992_1000982_pt1 | contig 13534 bp, 18 predicted proteins | sample ETN02SmetaG_FD_185788 | JGI IMG/M metagenome (GOLD analysis project Ga0207992, IMG submission 185788) | Marine microbial and viral communities from oxygen minimum zone, Eastern Pacific Ocean - ETNP2014F10-02SV255 (SPAdes) (version 2) | ecosystem: Environmental > Aquatic > Marine > Oceanic ...
GATTGAATTGTGTCGATGGTTAGGTGTACCATTAGATGAATCTAACATCAAGACCTATGGTGAGTGGGGTGAAAAATTTAACACTAAAGAACTAGATCACGATCACGAGAAGAAGATTCGTCGTGGTATGATCACTGACTTCCCTGAGTGGACATCACCATTCTGGAATATGGCACGTAACGATGACGGTACCAGTAAGAAGATCGATGTGATCCTCGGTGGTATGGAAACCATTGGTAGTGCAGAACGTTCCACTGATAAGGAACAGATGCGTGACACGTTCTATACCATCTCTGATGGTCAGTATGCTCAACTTATTATTGACTTGTTCGGTAGAAGTAGAGTAGAGAAGGAACTAGAAGACTTCTTGTCCTTTGATTTCTTCCCTAGAAGTGGTGGTGGAATCGGAATCACTCGTCTAATAACAGCCCTGCAATAGGGCTTCTTTGTGAGGTGACGAAACTGGTAAACGTGGCAATCTGTTTAATTGCTGTCTCTGGCGGGACTTGGTGGTTCGACTCCACCCCTCACAGTTTAAATAACTATATATTCTAGTTCGATTAAATCTAATGGAAGAAGTATTAAAAGGTGTGGGTGCAGCTACAGGAACAACAGCAATTGAAATTCCTGTTGAAGCATTTCAACCAGAACCTGAAGCTGGGTTCCCTTGGTGTGGTGTTGGTATTGGTGTAGGTGTTGTAGTATTAGCAGCAGTCCTATCTAAATTATACAAATCAACTTCGAAGAAATGATTAATTTATTAGCAGCAGCTTCTCTTGATCTTAATGAGGCTTGGAACCTATCGTGGGGTGAAGGTATTCAGTTCATACTGGTACTTGCCTTTGTGTATTGGTTGAAGGTAAAGATAGACACACGTGCTGGTCTAGGTAAGAAAAAGTTAAGACAGTTAAAGACTGTAATCAAGGAAGCAATCTTAGAAACACAAGTAACGACAGGGAAACCTTAAGTGGATCCTATACCACAGATACCTAATATTGATAACGGTAACAAAGAGATACCTGATATCAATATTGGGATACGTAGTCTTAGGTTCATACAAAATATAGGTCCACCCAGAAGATCAACGATATCAAACATTAACGTTGATCGTATCTGGGTTATAGAACCTTCACAAGCAATACCATATCAGACTCCCATCACAACAGGTATGGGAACTCCTATTGTTGATATGCCTGGTTGTGTAATGGTCAACAAGGAGAATGCAAAGAGACCTCCTAATAAAAATAAGCAACTTGTAAATGATGATCCTAAACAGAACGTTGTGCTGTGTGATGGTGGAATGCCATATTTTACAGCACCAAATTATGATGCCAGAGAATTAAGTTGGCAGACAGTCTATGGTGAACCAGAGGAACAAGAGAGTGGTATAGATACGGGAGACACACCAGATCTAGCAGCACCAGAAACACCAGAAAGACCCAACACAGAGGAACCAGAGGGTGATCCAGATTGTCCTGGTCCTTTAGAACCAAGGTTAGGATCAGTTGGACCTAATGAAAAAGAAAAGGTCAGTGGATATGAACTCCAACCTGACCCTAATAATGCTAATAAAAAAATATGTGTTGTACTCTATGAAGATATTGGTATAGTAGAACAGTATCTACCTAGTCCTCAGATTGCGACGACGACTGCGGTGATTGCGTCTGTGGCTGCAAGCTCTGCCCTACTTGCAAAACCCCTAGCTGATCTGCTGCTGAGGGTTGTGAAACCTGCTGTGAAGCAGGTGATGACCAAGGTAAACGCCATCCTTGGAAAAACCCCTTACCGCCCGACTCAGGCTGAGTTGAGGACAAATGAGTATCGGAAGAAGAAAGGTCTTCTTGGGATAAATTTTGCGAAGGAACACTCGAAGAAGATGAAGAAACAGAAGGAAGAGGAGAAGAAGAAGTCTCAGAAGAAAAATTAGGAGTAGGTAACGTATGACTGTGTGGTACTATCTTTCCACCAGGATTTGTTACTATAACGTCAGCACATATAGATGCATAAGGTGACTTAGGATGGAACATAATTCCAGCCTTCATAAGTTCACCACAATTCTTAAGACGAGCTATCTCAAAGTCTAGTCTCTTGTTAGATACTAGTTGAGTTTGCATTGCTATCTGTGCTTGTGCTGCTTCGTGACACTGACGTACTAACTTACGGTTCAGTGGTATTGATAGTGTTGCAGATAGACCAGCATTGAATGACTGGCTAGCAGACATATCAGTACGTACTGGTTTGTACCACGTAGGATCTAGTTCACCACCTGATATAGCATCAGGTACACCATCAGGACCATCTACATCAACTTCTATTTGTATATCTTCTCCATCTGGGAACCATCTAGTTCCATCTGCCTTAGTACGATCATCATACCAAGACTCCCAAGGATAATTCTTTACAGTGACAGTCTGTTTAGATGTCTTACCACTAGTGTCAGTTAAATTATATTGTGGTTCATTATAAAAATCGACCCAAGGATCTTTCCGAGAGTCGGCAAATTGTATGTATGGTGTCAGGTTGAATGTACTACCTTGACACTGTACACCACCACCATAAGTGTTAGTTATATACGGACCTTGTAAAACCTGAATTGCCTGGTTGGTGACTGAGCCAGAACTATTAGCTATAGGATTAGCAGTAGCACTTACACCACCAACACCTTCTGCCAAAGCTTTCATTGGCATTAAAGAATTAAGAACGAGACCCGTTGCAACTACTGGGTAAACGTACTTGTTGTATCTGTGACGCTTGTTACGGTGGTTACTCTTTGTATTATTGTCTGATTCGTTAGCCCTGGTCCTTGGTATGTCTGGGTGAATTGAAATGCCTCTCCTGGACTGGTTATTGTGAAGTTGTTTGGCTGTGAGAAGTCTAACGAGTCGAACGAACTTGTCACGTTTCCGTCTACGATCGCTCCGTTTGTTCCCGTTGCTGAACTCACACCTGGAGTCACGGTTACTGTTGATGTATTCACTGGAGGGTTCAGTGCTTCTCCATTGTTGGAAACGCCTACCCCAGTCACTGTGTATTCCCATCCTGTACGATAATCTATTGAGTTAATTGTTTCTGTAACCGTAGATTCGGTCTCCGTATGGCTCGTCATTGAGCCCTGCTGAAAATTTGGGACCACAGGGACCGCAAGGGTTTTCAACGGAAGACCGAAGAAACATATGAGTAGTAATCCTATACGTCTCATTGTTATATAGCCCTTATCTTACGGTCAATTCTGTTACGAACTGCGAGGTAGCTGTACTACCAGGTCCACCAGCTGCTACGTTACTAAATGCGTGTGCTGAAGTTACAGTACCTGCTAAATCTCCGTCATCACCAGCCGCTGTTGAGTACTGATTGGAGTATGCTAGTACAGCACCAGTAGAAGGTGCAGTAGTTACTATTGCATCACCAGCAGTTACACTAGTTGTGTAGCTGAATGCATTACCAGCAACTGTTTGTGTAGCATCAGGTATAACAACTGTAGCAGCAGCAGTTGCACTCGCAGGAGCAACTAGACCACCTAGACTTGCACCAGCAGATCCACCAGAGGGTGTTACCGTTGTAGTTACATTATTTCCTGATATACTCATTGTTGTTCCAACTCTACTTACAGAAGTCTGAGCTGCGTCCACCGATAAAGCCACACTAGATGACATACGATGATGAATATCGGCACGAGCAGATAATGGTGCCGTCAATATAGCCATAACGAAAAGCAAGGATGCTTTTTTCATAATTCCCCGATACCTTTCGTTGCTATTTATCACAAAAATACATTGAAAGGTGGGTATTAATACGGGTACCCGAATCACTGGTACGGTTGAACATTTGTACTATATACGCTAAATATAGGTGGTTGCCTTCGGGGACCACAAAACATAAACTCGCTTACTAAGGAGCTAAACCAATGACAGGACTACAACGCTTTGTGTCCAAGGATATGGACGTGTTGATGGACAGCATCAACAAATATAGTGTCGGACTAGATGACACACTCACAAGATTACACGCTTTTGGGTTGAACCCTCAGAGCACATCTTATCCTCCATACAACATCGTCAAAGAGAGTGACGATAAGTGGAAGATCGAGATGGCACTAGCAGGATGGAGTAAAGAAGATGTAGAAGTTTCTACTGAGAGGAACCAACTCCACATCAAATCAACCAAAGAGCAAGAGGATAAGGCAGGAGAATATAATTTTAGAGGAATAGCAGCACGTTCATTTGGCAAGTCATTCAACCTGTCAGATGATGTTGAGGTGTCTGGGGTAGCATTAGATAATGGTTTACTGACAGTTACCCTTACACGTATGCTACCAGAAGCCCAAAAGAAGAAAGTCTATGATATAGTATAGATAGTTTACCTGCATAACCAGAGTGAAGTTCGAAGATTATTACAAAGAATTTTGTGAGGTCTTTGGTCATCCACTCTGGATGTTGCCAATGATGTGTATAGGATTCTTCCTTATGGTAGAAGTTATGCATACCTCATACCATATGGATGGTGAGAAGGATGCACACGGATTCTGTGGCAGACAACAGTGGGTTAAGGATCTACAAGGAGATGAAGATTGGTAGAACTATTACAATTACTAGAAGCAGGGTTAGTCTTCACAGCAGTTACTCTCGCTGCTGTCAGTGCCCCTGTTGTCATAATAACTGGGGAACAGATGCCAGATATGAGTCCTATGTTAGATAAACCTATACATAGTGATACAACAACAGAAGAACCTTGAGGGTTCTTTTTTTTATGAACCACTATTTTAACTGCACTCCAAGGCAGTGTGAAGAGTATGAAAGCATTACTCTTGATATACCAACGGAACACGTCGAAGAAGTCCTGTTCTATGCAAGGACTATCGCTGATGAAAAGAACATAACAGCACGTAAGGCTTTCACTGAGGTCGTTCGTGGTGTATACTATCAACTAATGGAAAAGAACTATGACCGTAAAAATCGTAAGAATGCTCAACGGAGAGGACGTAATCGCTGACGTTCAGGAAGCGTATCCTAATGAAGAGACTTACAGTCCTATCGGTTATATGCTAACCAAACCATATCAAATAGAAGTTTCAGCAACTGCTGAGATGTTGTTTGAGGAGAACGCTTCTGACGAACCACAAAAGATTAATGACTTGAATGTCCAATTATTTCCTTGGATACCATTGTCATCAAACGATAAGACTCTTGTCGTTCTAAGCAACGTAGCAACAGTCTACACTCCAAACCCTGAGATAAAATCAAAATGGGAAACTATAGCAAAGGCAACTCAAAATGAATCCACTGAAGATCGTAGTACTAAAGGACCACAGTCACTTGATGGGTGAGGTCACTGAACTGGATGAAGAACCCAGTTACCTTCTAACAAATGCTTATAAGATTGATGATGGACAGTTTTCAAAGTATCCACTCTACACAGATCAGAGGGATATCTTCTTGACATCTGACGTAGTTTTGACTATAGTAGATCCGTCGGAAACTATCATCACTGAGTACAAGAAGGCACTTTGAAATCAATTTATACAAATGTGACCTTGTTGGGGGACTCCATTCTATGCCGTGGGTATGAGAATGGAGAGCCTGTATCCTATAGGGATACAATCAAACCAACGTTGTTTGTCCCCTCACCTAAAGGTACTTGGAAGACTCTTGATGGTAGAAAGATGGCACCTGTCAAACAGGATGGTGCCAGAAGAGCAAGAGAATTTATCGAGAAGTATAAGAACGTTGAAGGATTTGAGGTTCACGGGTATGAGAGATTCATATACCAGTGGATCAGTGAGAAATTTCCTTGGGAACATATGGAGTTTAGTCTCAATGATATGAAGATCTATACGATCGACATTGAGGTTGAATGTGAGAATGGATTCCCTGATACTGAAGCATCAGCAGAGAAGATCCTGTTGATTACAATTAAAGATTTTGCCACAGGTGAGTTCGTCACTTGGGGTACAAGAGAGTATGCTGGTAAGAATTATAGATGCTTTACTAATGAGCAGGATATGCTCACTGATTTCCTTGAGTGGTGGGTACAGAATACACCTGACATCATTACAGGATGGAACTGTAACCTATATGACATACCATATATCTGTAGAAGAATAGAACGTGTCCTTAGTGACAAGCATCAGAGGAGTCTGTCTCCTTGGAACAAGGTTAATATGCGTGAGGTTTACATCCAAGGACGTAAGAACCTTTCGTATGATATAATGGGGGTATCAATATTAGATTACCTTGACTTGTATAGGAAATTCACCTATACTAATCAGGAATCCTATAGACTGGAGCATATTGCTACAGTTGAATTGGGTGAAGGTAAGTTAGATCATTCCCAGTACGAGAACTTTAAAGCGTTCTATACGAATGACTGGGATAAGTTTGTTGAGTACAACATTAAAGACGTTGAACTTGTAGACAGACTTGAGAAGAAGATGAAACTTCTTGAACTAGCTGTCACTATGGCATACGATGCCAAGGTGAACTTCCAAGACGTGTACTCACAGGTTCGTATGTGGGACACTCTTATCTACAACTACTTACAAGAGAGGAAGATCTGTGTCCCGCCGAAGATCGAAACGAAAAAGGATGACAAGTATGCTGGAGCGTATGTCAAGGAGCCGAAACCTGGTTTATATAACTGGGTTGCTAGCTTTGACCTCAACAGCCTCTACCCTCATCTTATTATGCAGTATAATATTTCTCCAGAAACCCTCGCCGAAAGAAGGCACCCCGATGCCTCAGTTGAAGGACTGCTTAATCAAACAGTCGGGATCTCTGGAGATTATTCCGTGTGTGCCAATGGAGCACAATATCGCAGGGACACTCACGGCTTCCTCCCAGAGATGATGCAGAAGATCTACGATGAACGTGTGATCTTTAAGAAGAGGATGTTACAAGCGAAGCAGAAGTATGAAGAAACTGGTGAAACAAAACTTCAAGATGATATTTCTGCATATAATAATATACAGATGGCTCGCAAGATTCAATTGAACAGTGCCTATGGTGCCATTGGCAACCAATACTTCAGGTACTATAGTCTTGCAAACGCTGAGGCAATTACATTGTCTGGTCAAGTCTCGATCCGATGGATTGAGAACAAGATGAACACCTATCTAAACAAAGTACTTAAAACTGAGGACACCGATTATGTTATTGCTTCTGATACCGATTCCATTTATCTTAACTTGGGTCCTCTGGTTAAAGCTGTATTCAAGGACGGAGAGAAAAGCGATAAGGACACTCTTAGGTTCCTTACGAAGGTGTGTGATGTGGAACTTGAAAAGTATATTACGCATTCTTATGAAGAACTGGCAGCCTATGTAAATGCTTATGACCAGAAGATGTTTATGAAGCGAGAGAACATCGCTTCTAAAGGTATCTGGACAGCAAAGAAGAGATATATTCTCAATGTATGGAACAGTGAAGGTGTTCAATACAAGGAGCCCAAACTAAAGGTTATGGGTATTGAGTGTGTTAAGTCATCTACTCCTGGTGCTTGTCGTACTGCAATTAAAGATGCACTCAAGGTTCTTATGAATGGAAATGAATCAGATGTACAAGAATACATTGCTGACTTTAGAAAGAAATTTGAATCGCTTCCTCCTGAAGATATTGCTTTCCCTAGAGGTTGCAATAGTTTGGCTAAGTATAGTGGTTCATCTGGAATTTATGTCAAGGGTACTCCAATCCACGTTCGGGGTGCTCTCCTATATAATTTTCACATTAAGCAAAAGAAATTGTCACATAAGTACCCTCTTATCCAAGAAGGGGAAAAGGTCAAGTTCCTCTATCTCAGGACTCCGAATAGAATAAGTGAGAATGTGGTTAGTTTCTTTCAGACACTACCCAAGGAGTTCGAACTTGACAAATCAATAGACTACGACCTACAATTTGAAAAGAGTTTCCTCGCTCCCTTACAGGTTATACTTGATACAATCAACTGGAAGGCAGAGAAAGTAGCATCCCTAGAAGAATTTTTCCTATGACATCCTCGTTCTTACAAGATATTATCAAGAACATTGATAATGAATATGCATCATTAGCAGACGATGGTATAGCTGCTGGTGATACTAGTGGTTACATTGATACTGGTTCATATATTTTTAATGCACTTGTCAGTGGTAGTATTTTTGGTGGTATCCCTTCCAATAAGATCACTGCACTAGCAGGTGAGTCGAGTACTGGTAAGACATTCTTTACCATCTCGATAATGAAACACTTTCTTGAGACACATCCTGAAGCAGGTGTAGCATTCTTTGAATCAGAAGGTGCTATCAGTAGAGAATTACTTGCTGATCGTGGTGTTGATGTTAAGCGTGTTGTTATCATACCTGTGGTAACCGTACAAGAATTTAGAAAGCAAGCATTGATGGTAGCAGATAACCTATTGAAGGATAAGAATCATCCACCTATGTTATTTGTGCTTGATTCATTAGGAATGCTGTCTACATCTAAGGAGATTGAGGATAGTGAAGCAGGTAAAGAGACTAGAGATATGACTAGAGCACAAGTTGTTAAGTCAATCTTTAGAGTTTTGACTCTGAAATTATCCAAATGTAATATTCCCTTAATAGTTACCAACCATACATATGATGTGGTGGGTGCTTATATGCCTACCAAAGAAATGGGTGGTGGAAGTGGATTAAAATATGCAGCATCAACTATCATATTCCTCAGCAAATCTAAAGAGAAAGATGGTAAAGATGTGATTGGAAATATTATTAAGTGTGAGACAAAGAAGAGTAGGTTCACTAAAGAGAATGCCAAAATCGCAACGAGACTATTTTTTGACGAACGTGGATTGGACCCCTATTACGGACTCCTCGAACTTGGAGAAAAATATGAAGTCTTTAGAAAATCTGGAAACCGTTTCGAGATTGGAGAGGCAAAAGTGTATCCGAAGAACATTCTTGAGAATCCTGAGAAGTATTTCACCCCAGAAATAATGCAAGCACTAGATGAGTGCGCTAAAAAGGAATTTTCATATGGAACTTAGTAAGTTTATTAAAACTTATGATGATGCTGTACCTGAAGAGGTCTGCAAGCACGCTGTTAAACTGTTCAATGAGCAGGATAATAAAGAAGATTGGGACAGGGAAGGTTGTCCCCAATTTACCCAGTTTAATATCACAGAGTTTCTTGATAAGAAAGAAGATCAAGAGAACCGTGGTGACTGGGATATCATACAGTATGCATTGATTCAGTCTGCTCAACTATATGTACAGCAGTATATGGATGAGAATGATTGTAGAAAGTTCTTCCCTGATCGTAGTTCATTAGAACAGTTCAGGATGAAGAAGTATCGTAAAGGTACTGACGATAGGTTTGAGAAGCACGTTGATGTTGCTGATCATATGAGTGCAAAGCGTTTCCTTTGTATGTTCTGGTATCTGAATGACGTTGAGGAAGGTGGTGAGACTGCGTTTGATGGGTTGTCAATCCAACCTAAGCGTGGTAGACTCTTAATATTCCCACCTCTTTGGGTGTTCCCTCACGAGGCGAAGCCAACCATTTCAGATGACAAGTACATCGTAGGAAGTTACTCACACTATGTCTGATTCCATTGAAGGACTGGTCATTAACACTCTAGTCTTCAATAAAGACTACACCAGACAAGTCCTACCACATTTAAAAGCAGAGTACTTTGAGCAGTTTAATAACAGAGTACTCTTTGAAGAACTATCAGAATATATGATCAAGTATGATCAGCTTCCTAGTAAGGAAGCACTGCTTATTGAATCTGAGAATCGTACAGACCTGAATGAAAGTCAATATCAAGAGATTAAGACAGCAATAGATTGTCTTAATGAGGAACCACACGAATCCAAGTGGTTAGTTGATACTACTGAGAAGTGGTGTCGTGATCGTGCTATTTACATTGCCCTGCTTGAGTCTATTCAGATTGCTGATGGAGATAGTGACTCATCAATGAGTCGTGATGCTATTCCATCTATACTAAGTAATGCGTTGGGTGTGAGTTTTGATAACTCAGTAGGACACGATTATTTTGAATCAGCAGACGACAGATTCGCTTTCTACCACAGACGTGAGGACAAGATACCTTTCGATCTGGAATTCTTCAACCGTATTACAAAGGGTGGACTTCCTAATAAAACTCTCAACGTTGCTCTTGCAGGTACTGGTGTGGGTAAGTCTCTCTTTATGTGTCATTGCGCTGCTAGTAACTTACTCCTCAATAAGAACGTACTCTATATCACGATGGAGATGGCTGAAGAGAAGATTGCTGAACGTATCGACGCTAATCTCTTGAACGTAGACTGTAGGCAGTTAGAGAAACTACCTAAAGTTATGTTTGATAATAAGATAGAGAAGGTAATGAACAAGACTAAGGGTAGATTGATTGTTAAGGAGTATCCAACAGCATCTGCACACGTAGGACACTTTAAAGCACTTCTTCAGGAATTGGCCATAAAGAAGTCCTTCATTCCCGACATAATTTACATAGATTATCTAAATATTTGTGCGAGTTCTAGGTACAAAGGAGCGATAGTTAACTCCTATACTTACGTGAAGGCAATTGCTGAAGAACTAAGAGGGTTAGCAGTCGAATCAGACCTACCTATCATCTCTGCTACACAAACAACGAGGGCTGGATATGGAAACTCAGACGTTGACCTTACTGATACTTCCGAGTCTTTTGGACTTCCTGCTACTGCTGATTTTATGTTCGCGCTTATCTCTTCCGAAGATCTTGAAGCGGAGAATAAAATTATGGTTAAGCAGCTCAAGAACAGATACAATGACCCAACTTCGAACAAAAGGTTCGCACTAGGCATTGACAGAAACAAGATGAGGCTGTATGATTGTGAGGATCAACCAGATATTGTTGATGCCAATCAGACTAAGGAGTCTGTTGAGCCTGGCACTATCCTATCGATCCTCCCAGATACTAAAACAAGTTTCAAAGATTTTAAAGTATGACTGAACCAAACATTGATGTCAATGAGGCTCTGAAGAACCTTAATAAGGTGGAGCTTCCTGACCAAGCTTCTCTGAAGGATCAGATGCCAACTGATATGCAAGAGAATATTGCTAAGACTAAGGTACCTCTTCCAAAGGATCTACCAAAAGGATTTGGTGAACCACCTACTCCTAAAGCAAAGGAAGTTAAAGAACGTCAGCAGAAGAAGCACGATGCTAGGAAACCAGGTGATAAGTTTGAGGTAGACTTAGATAACTATCTTAAGTTTGTTGATCTTGTTACTAGTGAAGAGTCTAAGAACTATGATAAATTAATTGAGAGGTATGAAGATCTCAAGACTGCTGGTTGTAACATTGCTAGGTTAGATACTGCTGCATCAGGTTTAGTTGCTGAGGCAGGTGAGTTTATGGAGATCGTCAAGAAGATGAAGTTCCAAGGCAAACCATACAATGAAGCAAACAAAGAACACTTAATAATTGAGTTAGGTGATGTCCTATGGTATGCTGCTAATGCTTGTATGGCATTGGGTGTACGTATGGAGGAAGTAATTATTCGTAATACAGTTAAACTTGCTGCTAGATATCCTGATGAAGAATTCAGTGTTGAAAAATCCGAAAACCGTGCTGATGGAGACCTTTGAAAACGTGACACTATCTAAAGACTACAGGCTAAGACTACAAATCATAGCCTGTAGTGTCAGACTAAGAAGAGAAGTTAGTCTTGACGATATGAAATGGGCAACTAAATTAGTTGAGCACAACAACCACGCTAGAGGAATATGGGAACGAACGGTCGGCACAGTATGAGCCTCTATAGCACAGCGGTAGTGCAGGGCTTTTGTAAAGCCAAGGTCGGCAGTTCAAATCTGTCTGGAGGCATATGAATTTTATCCACCGTAATGAAGGTGCACTTGAACCACACGAGTGCACCTTTGTCATTAATTATTTTAATCAGAATACCGATGAACAAGTTGAAGGACAACTTGGGTTCGGTGCTAACTCTAGGGTAGATCCTGAGAAGAAATTATGTCAGGAGATGTACCTTAAGTCAGAGAGATTAGTTAATGAGTTTATCTTTACACCTGTTGCTAGGGTACTGAAGGAAACTTGTGAACAATACATTGGACAGTTCCCCTTCATAGATGAACTAGAGAAGTGGTCTATAGCACCTACCTTTAAGATCCAGAAGTACCTACCCAAGCAAGGATACTTTAAAACCCATTGTGAGAATGATGGTGGTATGGATGGGTATGCTGAGAGAAGAATGATTGCTTGGATGATCTATCTTAATGATGTTGTTGATGGTGGAGAGACAGAGTTTCCTCATCAAAAAGAAAAGATTAGACCTACTCGTGGTACGTGTTTATTCTGGCCAGCATACTGGACACATCCACACCACGGACTTACATCTCCGTCACAAGATAAATATATTTTGACAGGTTGGTATAACTTCAACCAAGAGTGGCGAACTTATCTAAGATAGATGGCAGCAATCTCAGGACCATTACAACCAGCAAAATTTGATAAGTATATTGGTACTAATCCTGAATGGGACTGCCTTGAATTAGAACTGATTGAAAATGCAGTTCTTTACTCACCTACAGCAGGTAATGCTTTAAAGACATATCCCAAGGGAACTAAATTTAAACTGAAGAGTAGAAATACTAAGAAGATTAAAAAATTTATGGCATTGAATGTTGGAAAGTTAGATGGGCAGAATGGATGGTTCAAGATTACATCTGTAAAGAAGCCAGGTTCTACTGATGTGATGAAGGCAGAGAAGGTTGCTATTGAAAAGTTGGATAAATTATTAAAGTCATACATTACAGATCCAGGACCAGTTACTATTTGTACAAAGCAAGGTAGGTTTGATAACTGTGTTGGTGTTAAGAATGTTAAGCAGAGAGTCAATGGTAGAGAAGCTAAAGCAGACTTTGCTATTGTTGATGCAGAGGACAATGAACTGATTTTCATATCACATAAGAAGACTGGTGGTGGATCAAGTTTCCAGCAGTATGGTGGTGTCTCTGAGAAGGCAGGATCAGCATCCAATAAGAATTATATTAAAAATCACGAGGAGACACAAACATTCTTACGTGAGACTGCTGCTAAGATAGCAGATGATAAATTACAAGTGCCTACCTATGCAGTTGTAAAGGACAATGATCTGATAGGTAAATCAATTTTTGGTCCTGACTACCCTAATAGGAAATATGGTATTGATAATGTACATATGATTGGACAGGGTGATCCTATCCTTAAACCAATGTCAAAGGATGATAAGTGTTTTGAATTACATTGGAGTGATAAATGTACATATAATGGTGCACCACCCCCAACAGGTAATTATCAAGCAGCATTCTGTGCTACCTATCGTTCTGGTAGGGGATTTGAAATTGATGGGAACAGGTATGATGGTGCACGTGTAGGAATATATCCTATAGCTTTTGTTAAGAATCGAACCAATGCTACAGATGTAGGTTAGAATAGGTTATGGCTAAAAACACTCACTTGGAACACATAGAAGACGACATCCTGAATGACGGTACAACAGGAGGACATAATGCTGTAGCCTTTTTAAAGGAACTAGGTAAGAT
>Ga0207992_1000985_pt1 | contig 13494 bp, 13 predicted proteins | sample ETN02SmetaG_FD_185788 | JGI IMG/M metagenome (GOLD analysis project Ga0207992, IMG submission 185788) | Marine microbial and viral communities from oxygen minimum zone, Eastern Pacific Ocean - ETNP2014F10-02SV255 (SPAdes) (version 2) | ecosystem: Environmental > Aquatic > Marine > Oceanic ...
ACAAGTTTTTTACTGATCAATGCTTTATCTTTATTTTCTATTAACGTTTCTCTTCTCTTATTTTGTTTTATTTCATGAGCTGATTTTAAAAGTTTTTCTAAAGTTCCATATTTATTAATTAATTCTGCAGCTGTTTTAACTCCTATTCCTGGAACACCCGGAACATTATCGCTACTATCGCCAGCAAGAGATTGAACATCTATTACTTTTGATGCATCAACTCCAAATTTTTTAAAAATATCCTCTTCTGTAATAAATTTATTTTTCATAGGATCAAAAATGCGAACATCTTTTTTGTACAGCTGCATTAGATCTTTATCTGACGAGACAATTGTAGCTTTAGCGCCCTTCTTAAGTATTTTTTCGACATAAGTTGCAATTAAATCATCTGCCTCATAATTGGGCAAATCAACCGAAGGTAAGTTAAAAGCTAGTACTGACTTTCTTATATACTCAAATTGAGGAGCTAAATCATCAGGTGCTTCTGATCGATTAGCTTTATAATCACTGTAAATGTCATTTCTAAAAGTCTTCCTTGCTGAGTCAAAAATTACTACAAAATGAGTGGGTTTTTGTAAATTTTGATCTGACTTTGAGTCTTCAAGAAGTTTGAAAAGCATACTGCAAAAACCACTCACAGCACCTGTAGGTAATCCATCGCTTTTTCTAGTTAATGGTGGCAGCGCATAATAAGCTCGAAAAATATATCCTGATCCATCTATAAGGTAAAAATGATCTGTTTTTTTAATTTTATCCATTAAAATATCTTTAAATATTACAGCTGAATTAAAATCTGTATATAAAAAAATTTAGTTTTCTTGTTATTATTAATTATATCTAGATTATTTTAATTTTTAATAGTATCATCTATACATGGAGTTAGCCAAAAACATTTTTCAAACTAAAATAATTAGATCAGTATTTGCAATAATACTTGGGTCTATAGCATTAACTATATCTGCTAAAATTAAAATACCTTTCTATCCAGTGCCAATGACTATGCAAACATTTGTTGTTTTATTTTTAGGCGTAAGTCTTGGATATAAAATTGGTCTAGCAAGTATAGGACTATATTTATTTGAAGGAATTTTAGGTTTACCTGTTTTCTCAAATTCTCCTGAAAAAGGTGTAGGGTTAATTTATTTTACAGGCCCTACTATGGGTTATTTAATAGGTTTTTTAACTGCAGGCTATTTAGCGTCAAAAGTAAACAGCAAAGATAGTTTTTTGTTAGTATTAACGAAACTTGTAGTGGCAACTTCTACAATTTATCTATTGGGATTATTATGGCTAGGAACTCTTATAGGGTGGGACAAGCCAATTATAGCATTAGGAGCTCAGCCATTTTTAATAGCTGAAGTTTTTAAAGTAATACTTTTAGCTTTAATAGCTAAAAAAATTTTAAAAATAAAAAACTTTATCTAGGTGATCTTTTAGAAAGAATTCTTTGAAGAGTTCTTCTGTGCATTTTTAATCTTCTTGCAGTTTCAGAAACATTTCTATTACATAATTCAAATACTCTGTGAATATGTTCCCATTTCACTCTATCCGCGGACATTGGATTTTCAGGAGGAGCAGCTTTTTTTGAAGGTTCTGCTAGTAAAGCCTTCTCAACATCTTCAGCATCAGCCGGTTTTGCAAGATAATCTATTGCTCCTTCTTTAATTGCAGCCACTGCAGTTGGAATATTACCATATCCAGTAAGCATAATTATTCTGCTTTTAGCATTTATAGTTTGAATTTGTTTTACAACCTCTAATCCGTTACCATCTCCAAGTCTTAAATCTACTACGGCGAAACCAGGCTTTTTTGCTTTAACTGACTCTATACCTTTTAGCACACTCTCTGCTTGAATAACTTTAAATCCTTTTTTTTCCATAGCCCTAGCTAATCTTTCTCTAAATGGATTATCATCATCAACTATGAGTAGAGATTTATTATCAAAATTATTGATATTTTTAAGCACAACTTGTTCTTTCATAACTTTTAATATGGTAATTAGTCGACATAATTCAATACCTATTATTTGCTTTACATTATTAACCTATAGGATTAATAGGAGGAAATTTTAAAGTTTTTTAGAGATAAAAAACTTTTTTTTTATTAAATTTTTTTTGGAGGCATTTTTAATGCAAAAATTTAAATCAGTTGAGCAAATTACAAGTCAGCTGAAACCTGAAAAACCGATATATTGTATAAGGAAGAATCCTATTCGATCTGCAGTCAATTATTTTAATAAAAACTTTCCTGGTAAAATTCTTTATGCAGTTAAGACCAACCCCCATCCAGCAGTAATTCAAACAATTATAGATAGTGGTATAAAACAATTTGATGTTGCTTCTATTGAAGAAATTAAAAGTATAAGAAATTTTAGCCAAACAGCTAAATGTTCATATATGCATACTGTAAAAAGTAGAGAAAGTATCAAGGAAGCTTACTTCAATTTCGGAGTAAAAACCTTTTCACTAGATACCAAAGATGAGCTAATAAAGATTATTGAAAGCACTAGAAATGCCAAAGATTTAGAATTGTTTGTTAGGGTTGCAGTTTCTAATGAACATGCTGAAATAGATCTATCAAAAAAATTTGGGGCTTTAAGCTCAGAAGCAGCTGGGTTATTGAGGCTGGCAAAACAACATGCAAAAAAAATTGGCTTAAGCTTTCATGTTGGTTCTCAATGTATGCATCCTATTTCTTACTCAAAGGGTATTAGTGAAATTGGCAATATAATTAAAAAAACAAAAATTATACCTAATTACATTAATGTTGGTGGAGGATTCCCAACTATTTATCCAGACTTAATACCTCAATCTATGGATAATTATTTTAACGAAATTAAAAAAGGATTAGATAACTTAAAACTTGAAAAATTGCCTGAAATTATTTGTGAACCAGGAAGAGCCTTAGTTGCAGAAAGTGGTTCTACAATTGTAAGAGTTAATCTGAGAAAAAAACAAAAACTTTATATAAATGATGGTACATATGGAACTCTGTTTGATGCAGGAACTCCAAATATAGTATTTCCATCTAAAATGATTAAAGAAAATTCAAATAAAATAATATCAAAAAAATTAACTGCTTTTGATTTTTTTGGACCAACATGTGATAGCATGGATTATATGAAGGGTCCTTTTCTACTTCCAAATAATATAAAAGAAAATGATTATATTGAACTTGGACAACTTGGTGCTTATGGCCTAACATTTAGAACTCAATTTAATGGCTATTACTCAAATGAAATCTTTGAAGTTGAAGATAAACCAATAATGACAATGTATGATAAAGACATTAACAAAGCTACTTTGGTTGCTTAATGTCAGATCATAAAAACCCAGGTCACAATAGTAAAAAAGATTTTTTAAAAAGTCCTATTGAGCATATCGATATCACTTCGTTCGACTCTCGAAAAATAATCTCTTCAATGGAAAAAATGTCCTTTGTTTCAAGAGAAACTGCTAATGCAGCAAACATATACAATGACATGCTAAAAGATAAAGATTGTACAATATTTTTAACTTTAGCCGGCTCTACATCAGCTGCTGGATGCATGAATATTTATAAAGATCTTGTTAAATATAATATGGTTGATACAATTGTTGCAACTGGAGCCTCTATTGTAGATATGGATTTTTTTGAAGCACTTGGGTTTAAACACTACCAAGGCTCTCAATTCCAGGATGATACTGAATTAAGAAATAATTATATCGATAGAATTTATGATACTTACATTGATGAAGAAGAGCTTCAAATGTGTGATAAAATTATTTGTGAAATTGCCAACACACTGGAACCAAGAAGTTATACGTCTAGAGAATTTATTTATGAAATGGGAAAATATTTAAAGAAAAACTCTAAAAAGAAAGATTCTTTAATAGAAACAGCTTTTGATAATAATGTGCCTATTTTTTGTCCAGCTTTTACAGATTCAAGTGCTGGTTTTGGTTTGGTAATTCACCAAGAAAAAAATCCAAAAAAACATATTACCATAGACTCTGTAAGAGAATTCAGAGAACTTACAGAAATTAAGATTAGATCTAAAGGCTCAGGGTTATTTATGATTGGTGGAGGTGTGCCAAAAAATTTTATACAAGATACAGTAATTTGTGCTGAACTATTAGGTAAAGAGGTAGATATGCATAAATATGCTGTACAAATTACTGTGGCTGACTCAAGAGATGGTGCTTGTAGTAGTTCAACTTTAAAAGAGGCAAGTTCTTGGGGTAAAGTAGATATTACAAAAGAACAAATGGTATTTGCAGAAGCAACAAGTGTATTACCTTTAATTGCAAGTGACGCTTATCATAAGGGTGAGTGGAAAAATAGAGATAGAAAAAACTTTACAAAAATTTTTAAATAAAATTGAAATATCTTTCTAATAAAAATGGATTTTTAGGAATTGACAATAAAGTTGATTTTAAAGAAAAAGTTGTTGTGGTTCCTTTTGGCCTTGAAAAAACTGTTAGTTACGGTGGAGGAACAAAGAATGGGCCAAAAGAAATTATCAAAGCTTCACATCAAGTAGAACTGTATGATGAAGAGCTAAGTTGTGAACCATACAAAAAAATAGGTATCAAAACATTAAGACCTTTTAAGATAGACAAAAACATCAAAAAGGCACTCTCTAAAATGTCTAAAATTAATGAGGAAATTTTAGATAAAAAACTTTTTCCTATGACATTTGGTGGTGAACACTCAATTACACCTGGATGTATTGCTCCTTTTGTAAAAAGATATAAAGATATTTGCCTTCTACACTTTGACGCTCATGCTGATTTGCGTGAAAGCTATAATGGAGAAAAATTTTCTCATGCTTCGGCAATAAAAAGATGTTTGGACTACCCAAATGTTTCATTAATTTCTTTTGGCATAAGAAACATATCTGTAAGTGAGATTCCTTTTTTAAAAAAAAACTCATCTAGGATTAATATTTTTTGGGCAAAAGACAAAAGCAAATGGAATTTTAATAAATTTAAAAAATTAATTAAGAACAAGACGGTCTATCTGACATTTGACGTTGATGGCCTTGACTCAAGCATAATGCCTGCAACTGGCACTCCTGAACCAGGTGGATTATTTTGGGATGAGACTCTAAATATTATAAGAATTGCTGCAAAGAATTCTAAAATTGTTGGTGCTGATATTAATGAATTGTCACCTATAAAAGGATTTAATTCTTATAACTTTCTTGTTGCTAAATTAGCTTATAAAATTTTATCTTATAAATTTTTATATTAAGCTTTAACAGCTTTTAGAGTGCCTAGTAACAATCTAAAAGGTATGAGCATTACTAGAGCTACAAATATCTTAACTGTTAAGTCACCCAAAGATAATGTAAACCAAGGTATCCCTGTTGCATAAAAGGATATTGAAAAAAATAAAAAAGTATCAACTGTAGACCCAATAAATGAAGAAGTTAAAGGTGCTACAAACCATTTCTTTTTTCTTAATTGATCAAAAATTTGCACATCTAATAATTGAGCAACCAAAAAGGCAGTTCCTGATCCAATTGCAATTCTCACTGAAATTAAATCTGCAAAATTAGTTGAAAATAATATAGTAAAACTGATACCTATTGCAAATCCAATATAAACAATCTTTCTTGCAATCGTTTTACCATAGGATCTATTTGCTAAATCGGTAATTAAAAATGCGATTGGATAACTAAAAGCACCATAAGTTAGTATTTCTTCAAGACCATAATATTTAATTGGAAATTGAACTAAGTAATTTGATGATAAAACAACAACCCCCATCAGAAATGAGAGCAGTAAAAACAATTTATTCATTATGCAGATTTTGCTAAAGGTTTTTTCTTATATGGAGATTTAACTAAAATACCCTTTTTTAATTTTTTAAGTCTAGGAGATAAATTTTTATTTTTTACAACTTTTAAATATTCGTCAAAACTACCTTTTTTATCAACTGATCTTACACCAGCATTACTTACAGTGAGTTTCAAGCTTCTTTTCATAAGCTCACTTGTGAACTTAACTTTTTTAAGATTAGGTAAAAATCTTCTTTTAGTCTTATTATTAGCATGACTAACATTGTGACCCTTCATTGGGATTTTTCCGGTTAATTCACATTTTTTTGACATAATAATAGTGCCTATATAAGGGGAGATGTGGAAAGCGTCAAGTTTATTACATTTAAGATAAAGTTTTATTTCCTACAATTTCAGTATAATTTTTAACTCTATCTCTAATTAATAATTCTTTTAAGTCCTTTTTAATAATTCCAGCAATATTTGGGCCTTTAAAAACCATCCCGGTGTAAAGTTGGATATAATCTGCACCAGCTATAAATTTATCATAAGCAGCCTGACCAGAGTCAACTCCACCCACGCCTATTATTTTAATTTTACCTTTTAATAATTTATAAAATTTATTTATCAAAATATTAGATTTTTCCGCAATTGGTTTTCCAGACAAGCCTCCTTTTTGATGTCTTTGAATATTACTAAGCTTATCTCTTGTAGCTTCTGATGTATTTGAAACAATTATTCCTTTTATTTCATATTCTAAAAGAATTTCAGAGATCTTATTAACTTGATCTTCACTTATGTCTGGCGAAACTTTAACAGCAATGGGAATATTTGATTTTAAATTTTTTCTTTCTGCCATAATAGATTTGAGTAAATCTTGTAATTTATCACTTTCATGAAATGTTCTTAAATTTTCAGTGTTTGGTGAAGAAATATTGATTGTTATATAGTCTGCTTCATCATAAAAAGTCTTTAATCCAATTAGATAATCATTCAACCTATCGCTAGAGTCTTTATTGGGACCAATATTAATACCTAGTAAGCCTAATTTTTTGTTTCGCTTAATACGTTCTTTAACTATTTCAGCACCATGATTGTTAAAACCCAGTCTGTTAATTAATGCTTCGTCCTCTACTAATCTGAACACTCTAGGTTTGGGGTTTCCGTATTGTTTTAAAGGAGTAATTGTTCCAACTTCTACAAACCCAAATCCTAATTTAAATAATGGGTTGTATACCTCAGCATTTTTATCAAAACCAGCTGCCATTCCAATTGGGTTATCTAAATCTTTATCAAAAATTTTTGTTTGAAATATAGGGTCATTTTTATTTTCATCAAATACATTTGGAATTAAATTAAATTTTAATGACTTTATTGCTAGAGAGTGTGCTTTTTCTGGATCTACTTTAAATATTAATGACCTTAGTTTAGAAAACATTATTTTAATTTATTTATTAACAACTCAGTGGTTTCTTTTACACCAAAAAAACTTATAAAAAATCCCATTCGAGGTCCATTTTCATCTCCAAAAACTACCTCATATATTAATTTAAACCAATCTCTTAGATTATCTGCATAACCATTTTCTTTTCCAGTGGAATAAATCAAAGTTTGAATATCTTCTGGCGACATTTCATCTGTACACTTTTCAAGAGTTTTAACCAATGCCTCAAGAGCTAATTTTTCTGAGCTATTTGGTGTTTTGTATTTTTTTTGAGCTTTAATTACATCATTAAAATATTTTATTGCGTAATCAATTAGACCATCAAAAATTGGAAAATTTATTTCGGAAATATCTGACTTATATTTCTTAACAAACTTCCACAACAAATCCTTACTGTCTGCATTACTAGTTTCAACTAAATTAAGCAACATTGAAAACGTCATGATCATTTCCTCTTTTGGAATTTTACCACCATGAACGTGCCAAACAGGGTTCATTAATAACTGAAGTTCATTTTGTTTTTTTGATTTTTCAATACAATCTAAATACTCATCAACAGCCTTTGGAACTATTTCTTTATATAATTTTTTTGCTCTTTTTGGATTTTGATACATATATAAAGATAAACTTTCTGGTGATGCATATTCCAGCCATTGGTCAATTGTAATTCCATTTCCTTTTGATTTAGAAATTTTTTCACCTTTTTCATCTAAAAACAGCTCATAAGCAAAGCCAGATGGGTTTTTCTTTCCTAATAGTTTTATTATTTTAGTAGATAAAATTGCACTTTCTATCAAATCTTTTCCATACATCTCAAAGTCAATATCTAAAGCATACCATCTCATTGCCCAATCAACTTTCCATTGTAATTTACAATTTCCATCTAAAATACTAACCTCTAATTTTTTTCCTTTATTATCAAAAATAATTTTTGATTTTTCTTTATTAATTTCGATGACGGGAATTTCTAAAACATGTCCTGTCTCTGGACAAATAGGCAAAAAAGGACTGTAGGTTTGTTGACGTTCCTTGCCTAATGTGGGAATTACAATATTCATAATCCCCTCATAATTTTCTAAAATAATTTTAAGTGTTGGATTAAAAAATCCACTTTTATAAAGTGATGTAGAGCTCTGAAAATTATAATTAAATTTGAAACTGTCTAAAAATTTTTTTAACATTTCATTGTTATGCTCACCGAAGCTACCGTATTTTTCAAATGGGTCAGGAACTTGCGTTAGTGGCTTGTGAAGATTATTTGTTAATAATTCTTTATTGGGGACATTGTCTGGAACCTTTCGTAAACCATCCATATCATCAGAAAATGTTATTATTTCAGTTGGAAAATCTGATAACTGATTTAAAGCATTTACCATCATTGAAGTTCTTGCAACTTCACCAAACGTTCCTATATGTGGAAGACCACTAGGACCATAACCTGTTTGAAGTGTAATTTTTCCTTTTTTTTCTATGAAAGATTTTCTCTCTCTAAGTAATTTTTTTGCTTCAACAAAAGGCCAAGCACTAGTTTTGTCTAAATTTTCTTTTTTAATCATGAATTATGCTTCAAAAAATCTTAAATCAGTGATTTTACTAATTCTTATAGAGTTGAAATTTATTTACCATAAAATAATGTTCTTTCAAAATGTCTAATTATAAAACTGTTTTTTTTACCCTTGGAATTTTACAAATAATTCTTGGAGTATCCATGTTCATACCTATTATAGCTCAATTTGCTTACTCTGAAATAGACTCATCATTTTTTGGAGCATCAATTGTTACTATAATTTTTGGAACTTTATTTTTTTTATCAAATTTAGATCATAACAAGAAATTAAATCTACAGCAGGCTTTTTTACTCACAGCTCTTTCTTGGTTAAGTATAGCAATTTTTGGATCTCTTCCGTTTATATTTTCGACAATAGAACTATCAGTTACTGATGCTTTTTTTGAGAGTATGTCTGGGATAACAACTACTGGATCAACTATTATCTCTAACTTAGAATTTACTCCAAAAGGAATTTTATTATGGAGGGCCATTCTACAATGGTTAGGAGGCATCGGTATTATTGTCATGGCTATAACTTTAATGCCAATAATGAACGTTGGTGGAATGCAATTATTCAAAATTTCAAGCAATGACTCATCAGAAAAAATACTTCCAAAATCAAAAGAGGTAGCCCTAAGATTGATTTATATTTACTCTGGGTTAACGTTAATGTGTGCAGTAACTTATTGGTTATTTGGAATGAACAAATTTGATAGCTTGACTCATTCAATGACCACAATAGCAACTGGTGGTTTTTCAAATTACAATCAATCTATTGGTTATTTTAATAGTATTCCAATCGAAATAGCTTCAATGATTTTCATAATTTTGGGAAGTTTGCCATTTATTGTGTACATCAAATTTATAAATGGGAATAAAAAAATATTTTTAACAGATGTCCAAATTAAAACTTTTTTTAAAATTATAATCACAGCAATAATATTACTAACTTTATATTTGTTGTTGAATAATTATGAAAATTTTAATTTAAGATCAGTTTTTTTCAATAGTATTTCTATACTAACAGGTACAGGTTATGTAAATTCTGAATACGATAGTTGGGGAAGTTTTCCAATAACTTTATTTTTAGCACTAATGTTTATAGGTGGATGTGCAGGATCAACTACTTGTGGTATTAAAATTTTTAGAATTCAAATCTTATACTCATTTATAGCAAATCAACTTAAAAAAATTATTTATCCAAAAGGTGTGTTTATAATTAAATATGATCAAAACTCAGTTGATGATAAATTCATTGCATCAATAATTTCTTTTATATATTTTTACTTTGTAATTTTTTTTGTACTAGCTGCTTTGCTATCTTTAACTGGTCTTAATTTTATTACTGCAATTTCAGGAGCAGCCACATCAATTTCAAATGTTGGGCCAGGATTAGGGCCTATTATAGGCCCTAATGGAGATTTTTCATCTTTACCTGATATTTCAAAATGGATTTTAACAATTGGCATGATTTTAGGTAGACTTGAGCTATTTGCGATATTAGTATTGTTTCTGCCATCTTTTTGGAAAAATTAAAAATGCTTAAAATAAAAAAACAATCTTTATCAGAAACCTTCTCGGTTTATTTTGATAGAAGAATGTTAAGAATACTATTGCTTGGAGCCATCTCTGGTTTTCCTTGGGTTTTGATAGGCAGTAGTTTAAGTTTGTGGCTTAAAGAAGAAGGTTTAAGCAGATCAACTATAGGATGGGCTGGATTAATATTTGCAGTATATGCATTTAATTATCTATGGGCACCTCTTATAGATAGACTTCAAATTCCTTATCTCACAAAAAAACTTGGTCATAGACGGGGCTGGATAGTATTAATGCAGACTGCAATTTTAATCTGCTTAGTTGTTTGGAGCTCAATAAACCCAAACGAAAATTTAGCGTTACTAATTACAGTTGGTTTGATAATTGCAATTGCTTCAGCAACACAAGATATAACTGTAGATGCTTTAAGAATTGAACAGATTGGTGAAAACGAGGGTAAATCAATGGCTGCTGGTGCTGCAATGGCAGTTGTAGGTTGGTGGAGTGGTTACAAATTAGGTGGTGTAATTGCGTTATTTACGGCAGAATATTTTCAAAATATTGGCATAACTAATTACTGGCAATCAACATTTTTAATTTTAGGAATTGTAGTAATTTTAATGAATATTGGACTAATGTTTGTTCATGAAACGCAATCAAACACAAGAGGAGTTAACCAAAAGAAAACTGATAAGTTAATACAAAATAAACTTGGAACACAAAATTTTATTACAAACATAATCGCTTGGATTAGTGGAACAGTTGGAGGTCCAATCATAAGCTTCTTCAAAAAAAATGGTTTTTCAATTGCTTTAGGAATTTTAGGCTTTGTTTTTTTATTTAAGATAGGTGAAGCTTTTCTAGGTCGAATGTCGATTGTTTTTTATAAAGAAATTGGTTTTTCAAAAGGAGATATAGCAATTTATTCAAAAACTTTAGGTTGGATAACAACAGTTATTTTTACTTTATTAGGTGGTCTTTTTGTAATTAGATCAGGAGTTTTGAAAGCAATGTTTCTTGCAGGTATATTAATGGCTGCAACTAATTTATTATTTACAGCATTAGCATGGAGTGGAAAGTCAGAATTGCTATTTGCTGTTGCGGTAATTTTTGATGATATAGCAGCAGCTTTTGCAACTGTTGCCTTTGTGGCATTTATTTCATTACTTGTCGACAGGACTTACACAGCAACTCAATACGCTTTACTAGCATCAATTGGAACTGCTGGAAGAACAACGCTTGCATCATCATCTGGAGCTTTGGTAGATTGGTTAAATGGAGATTGGGGTACATTTTTTATTTTAACAGCAATAATGGTTATTCCCTCTTTAATTTGTTTATGGTTTATTAAAGATAAATTAAAATTAAGTGAAAAATAATTATTTTTTTAATAAGCAATTTTCCAATATTTATAAAAAAAGCTCAAAAAATTCTGAAGTTACTTCTCAGATACTATATGGAGAAAAATTTCAAATTTTATTAAAACACAAAAGTTGGATAAAAATTAAAACATCATTTGATAATTACAGTGGTTACATAAAAAATAGAAATTACACTGACAGACATTTTTCAAAATATAAAGTATATGCTTTAAAAGCTAGCATTTTTGATAAATTACAAAAAAAAACTAAAAATTTTTTACCTTTTGGCTCAAAAATTTCATTAATTAGTAAAAATAAAAATTATATAGAATTCGAAAAAAATAAATGGATAAAAAAAAAAGATGTCAAAAATATAAATAATAAAGAAAAAAAATTTATTAAGATATTCAAATTATTTTTAAAAACTAAATATGTCTGGGGTGGAAAAACTTTCAAAGGAATTGATTGTTCAGCATTGCTACAATTATTTTATTATTATAATAGATCTTTTTATCCAAGAGACACTATAGATCAGATTAAGTACTCAAAAAAAAAATCAAATAAAAAAAATTTCAAAAAAGGTGATATTATTTTTTGGAAAGGACATGTTGCTATATGCATAAATACAAAAAAATTAATTCATGCTTATGGACCTGAAAAAAAAGTTTTAATTATGCCAATTTTAGAGACGATAAAAAGAATTGAGAAAACAGCAAAGTTAACTGTAAAAAAAGTATCCTCTCTTAGATATTAGCTTCTACCAAAGTCAGGTTTATTTATATCTTGTTTTAACTTAATAATTTTTAATCTTACTTTTTTAGTTTGAATTAATTTCTTTAAAATTGATTTATTTTTTTTTGCATTAATATCTTTTTTAAATGCATTTAGGTTTTTAATAAATAAATCAATAGCTTTTGAAATATTTTGCTTATTATTAAAAAAAATATCTCTCCACATGATTTCATTAGATGCTGCTATTCTTGAAAAATCTCTAAGTCCACCTGCACTGTATTTAATTAAATCATAATTTTGTATTTTTTCAAAATCTTGAGCTGATTTAACCAAATTGTATGCGATTAAATGCGGAAGATGACTAGTAATTGAAAATATTTTGTCATGCTTTTCAGCGGTCATAATAGCTATTTTTGCGCCCATTTTTTTCCAAAAATTACTTAACATTGTTAAATGTTTTTTCTTAGTATTTTTATCTCTAATCAAAACACACCATTTATTTTCGAACAAGTCATGCTTACCATTTTCTGGCCCACTAACCTCAGATCCTGCAATCGGATGACCTTGTGTCCAAATAATATTTTTTCTTAAAAATTTTTTAATAATTTTGGAGGTTTCTATTTTTGAAGATCCAATATCAGTGATAATTGTTTTTTTTGATAAATGACGATTCATCTTCAAAATTAGATTTTTGTACTCACTCATCGGTGTACATAAAATAACTAAATCTGATTTCATAACACCTTCTTCTAATTTTTTTACAATTTTACCAGGTAATTTTAATTTTTTTATTTTAGAAATATTCGAACTAGATTTTTCATAAATAAAAATTTTATTGGTAATTTTTTTCTTTTTAATTCTTCTCAACAAAGACGAACCTAATAAACCACATCCAACAATTAGAATATTTTTCATATTAATTTAATATATTTTTTACAGCATTCATAAATGCTAAATTTTCACTTTTTGATCCAATAGTTAATCTTAATTTATTCTTTATATAATAACCATCTTCAGTTGATCTTAATATAATTCCTTTATTTTTAAGTTTTTTATACAAAAATTTTGCTGAATACTTGCATTTTTCAAAATTAAGTAACAAAAAGTT
>Ga0207992_1000987_pt1 | contig 13488 bp, 11 predicted proteins | sample ETN02SmetaG_FD_185788 | JGI IMG/M metagenome (GOLD analysis project Ga0207992, IMG submission 185788) | Marine microbial and viral communities from oxygen minimum zone, Eastern Pacific Ocean - ETNP2014F10-02SV255 (SPAdes) (version 2) | ecosystem: Environmental > Aquatic > Marine > Oceanic ...
GCCAGATTTAGGGCATATAACTGGTGCGCTTTATTTCTGGAGAGATCGTGAATTATTCTTAAATCTTTTAGAACTTCCTAGTGGTAGTCGTTTATTGTATAATTATATTAGAATTGGCGGAGTCAAAAGAGACTTACCAGATGGTTTCGAAGAAAAAACAGAAAGAATCTTAAAATTATTTGAGCAGAGACTGGATGAATATGCCGATCTTTTTGAGAATTCCAAGATTTTCAGAATGCGTACTGAGGATGTTGGGAAGTTTACTGCATCTCAGGCTCAAAATTTAGGAATAACAGGTCCTAATCTTAGAGGGTGTGGGACTAAATTTGATTTACGAGAGCATGATACTTATGAAATATATGAAGAAATAGATTGGGAAATCCAGACTAGAGAGGCAGGTCCGGGTTATGGTGATTGTTTCAGCAGATATATGGTTAGAATAGATGAAATGAAGGAATCTATTAGTATAATTAGAGATTGTTTCAAGAAAATGCCATCAGGTCCTACAATGGCTTCCAATGTTCCAGTTAGGGCTACAGGTGAAGCATTTAGACGTACTGAAGATCCAAGAGGTGAAGCTCTAATGTATGTTGTTGGTGATGGTTCAGATAGGCCCTATCGTTGGAAAATTAAGAGTCCAATGTTTACAACAATTTCAGCTTGTCCATATTATTTGAAAGGATACAAAGTAGCAGATATCCCTGCAATAATGGGTAGTATTGATATTTGTATAGGAGAAACTGACAAATGAGTTTGTTCAGCATCTGTAGAATGATGGCGGAATGGACTGCTCAGTACATGTTAATCCCTATTTTTAATTTTCAAGAAGGTCTATTTCCTCCATTTAGTAATCCTGCAGGTTCTGTAGCTGATTGGTTAGGCACTGATGGCGGTCTCGATACTTTGGCTTGGGCCTATGCTGTCAATATTGCTTTCGCAGTAGGTATGACAAATTTGATTATTGTAATTCATTTGGAAAGAAAGATTGCAGCTCGAATTCAAGATCGTAGAGGGCCTATGCTTTCGTTTAGATCTTTTAGAGAACTTGGTGAAGATTTGGCAGGTAATGCACCTTCATGGAGATTTAAGCAAAATTATGCAGGTATTGGTATATTGCAGAATATGGCTGATGGTATCAAAGCTATTACCAAAGAATTAATTGTACCTGCAAAGGCAGATAAATTTCTTTTCACGATGGGTCCTATTATTTTTATTTCATCCTCTGTATTTTTGTTAGCCTTATTTCCTTTATCTGATAGATTTGCAGCTTCATCTGCACCAGCCGGTCTGATGGTTATCATGGCTGCTTTCTCCATAGCTCCTATTGGAGTTTTAACATCAGGTTGGGCGTCAAACAACAAATATTCAATGATTGGAGGAATGCGTTCGGCAGCTCAACTCATGTCATATGAAATTCCGTTACTCCTTAGTATGGCTGGTGTTTTTCTTCTCGCAGGTTCATTTGATCCAGTTACGATTGTTGAGCAGCAGCAAGAAGGTACATGGCTATTTGGTTTACCAATGTGGAATTTTATTCCGCAATTTATAGGATTTATAGTGTTTATGATTTGTATTCTGGCAGAAGTTGAGAGAGTTCCTTTTGATCTTCCTGAAGCTGAAGCTGAACTTGTAGAAGGTTGGACAACGGAGTATAGTGGAATACGATACATGCTTTTCTTAGCAGCAGAATATATCAGAGGTTTTGCGGGTGCAGCTGTAGCTACAATATTATTCCTAGGTGGTTGGGCTGGACCTTGGCCTGTTCCTCCTGAAATTTGGTTTTTGCTTAAAGTTTATTTAATTCTAATTTTCTGGATATTCATTCGTTGGTCCGTTCCTAGGATAAGAACTGATCAGATTTTAGAATTAGGCTGGAAGAAATTACTTCCTTTATCCCTAATAAATATATTAATTGTAATATTTATGGTTGAGATTTACCCTTATTTTTCTAAAATAGTCACCCTCCCGGAGGTATTCTAAAATGAGTGATAGAGAAATTGGAATTATGGATATAATAATTAATCCTATGAAAGTTACGCTAAAGCAATTTTTCAAGTCTACATTTGGTAAACCTACAACTGTGATGTATCCTTTAGAAAAGAGAGATCCACCCCCAACCTATAGAGGTATGAATGCTGTAATTTGGGATTTGTGTATAGGTTGTGGAATATGTGGGGAAGTTTGTCCTAATAAGTGTTTGAAAATGAAACCAACTGAATTATCTGAAGAAGAGCAGGACAGGGCATGGTATGGTTCTCATTTAGCTAAGAGGAAAAATAAGGCTGAAAGACCTGCAATTAACTTTGGGCATTGTATGTTTTGTGGTTTTTGTGAAGATTATTGCCCTACCGGAGCTATGACAATGACTGATTTTTATGAAATGGCAGATACAACTCGAGAAGGTTTGATTTATCCTGCAAGGTCTATGAAAGTAGATTTAGAAGATTTGCCACAATTACCCCTTACAAATTATATGATGGAGTCGCCCGTTTTAGATACTAATCCATGTATAGGTTGCAGTAAATGTGTAGATAATTGTCCTACTAATTGTATAATTATGGATGAAGGTCCACAAAATAAAACACTAAAGAGTGGTAAAACTAAAAATGTGGAGAATCCATATTTCGATTATACTATTTGTATTGGTTGTTCAACTTGTGTTAAGGTTTGTCCAGTAGATTGCTTGCACATGGAACCGATTAGTAATTCTAGTTCCAGTGGACTTAGTGAAGAGGGAGCTACTACAGAGAGTTGATATTTTGGCTTTAGATCTTCTCATTTTTTGGATTCTAGCCGGTTTAATTTTAGCAGCAGCTTGGGCTGTTGTTAATGGTAATGATATTGTACATTCGGTTGTTTGGTTGTCAACGGTGTTTCTACTTACAGCAGGCTTGTTTATTTTAGCAGAAGCTGAGTTTTTAGCTGTCATTCAAGTTTTAGTTTATGTTGGAGCAATTTCAGTTGTAATTATCTTTGGTATTATGTTGACAAAGAGAACGTTAAAAGGAGGAGAAGATGTCTAATCGTAGTGTCATTTGGATTAGAGATGCTTTAGTAATACTGTTTTCTCTTTATGTTGTTTTTGCCATTTCAGCAGCACCTTGGTCAAATCTAAAATTGAGTGAACCTATTCCTGACGATTGTAGTACGGGTTGTGCACCTACTGTTAGTTTCCCTGAAAATAATTATTACCATTATCAAAATTCCATAACTTTTGAATGGAAACCAGTTTCTGTTGGATACAGGGTTATTGTTGCTAATGATGACACAAATGAAGTAATGTTAGATTCGAATTATACTAATGTTAATACTGCTACAACAGGCAGGCTATCCTCTGGTACTTATTTAGTTCGTGTTTATTATACTGGGATGGCAGGTTCAAGTTTTGATACTTTACCTATTCTAAAATCTGAATTAGTTGATGTTGTTAAGGATTCAGGAGAAAAATTGACTATTATTTGGTCAGAAGTTAGTGTGACATATAGTGTAGTAATTCAGAATCTTCATGAATCTGATAAGCTTGATGAAACATCATACACTTATTCTGATTTTACCAATGGCCAATCTTATTCTTGGTCAGTTTATGCTCAAGACAGTAAAGGATATACTTCAGAATCATCACCAGTTCGGGATCTGAATATTGATACTACAAAGTTTCTGGCTTTTGAATTGTTCAATAATTGGGAAGTTCCTTTCTTACTTTTGGGTGTTATGATGGTTATTTCGTTGCAGGCTGGTGTTTTCTTAGCAAAGGAGGAAAAAGATGATTGAACCTATTAATTTTATTATTTTTTCATCAGTTCTTTTGCTTATAGGTGCTTATGGAGTAATTAAGAATAAAAACGGTATTGTTGTTTTGATGTCAATTGAGATAATGCTTACAGCAGCAAATGTTAATTTTGTGGCTTTTTCAAGTTATTATAATGATTTGACGGGACAAGTAGTAGTATTATTCGTGACAACAATTGCAGCTGCAGAAGTTGCAATAGGTTTAGCCATTTTGTTAAGTTTGTTCAAACAAAGAGATACAATTGAGTTAGATTTACTCAATAGGTTGAGGTGGTAATTTGTCTGAGCATGAATCTGGTAGAAGTGTTGGAATTTTCATATTGTCAAGTTTAGTTGTATCTGTAATTGTGTTTTATGCTTCACTAATGTTATTTGCAGATACGGTTGATGGCAGTAATACATTTAGTTTTGTTAGTATTGCATGGATGATTCCTGTTTTTCCTATTTTGACGTTTCTAGCTATTCTATTATTTGGGCATTATGATCCAAGGAAAGGAGGTTCCTTTGCTTTAGTTGGAATTGGGCTCTCATCTGTTTTTTCTCTAGCACTTGCTTATGATGTTCTTATTGCAGATTCTTTGCATGGGAAATATGTAGAATCTACTAGAATATGGTTTAGTGGCCAAACCTATGCTTTCGAGTTTGGTACCTATGTTGATGCTCTTGCTGCTCTATTATTGTTAGTAGTTGGTTTAGTGTCATATTTAGTTGTCGTTTTCTCAACAAGTTACATGCATGATGAAGGTGATAGACAAGTAAGATATTTTGCAGAAATTTCTCTTTTCGTCGGAGTTATGTTAGGATTAGTTATTGCTAATTCGTTCTTGTTGATGTTTATTTTCTGGGAGTTAGTGGGTGTTTGCTCTTACCTTCTAATTGGTTTTTGGTATGAGAAGCCTTCAGCAGCTTCAGCTGCAAAGAAAGCTTTCTTGGTTACTCGTGTTGGAGATGTATTTTTGTTATTAGGTTTGGTTATACTTTTCAATACATTTGGTACACTTAGGTATTCAGAACTTTTCAATGATCCGGATATGTTAGCAGCTAATGCTACTGAATTAAAATGGGCTACACTTTGTATATTTGGTGGGGCTGTTGGAAAATCTGCGCAATTCCCTCTACATTTCTGGCTTCCAGACGCTATGGAGGGGCCGACAACAGTTTCAGCGTTGATACATGCTGCAACTATGGTTAAAGCCGGTGTTTTCTTAGTTGCACGTACATATCCTTTGATAGTTCATAGCCCAGATACGGCAATTTACATTGCGACAACTGGTGCAGTTACAGCGTTTATTGCAGCAAGTATGGCTATGGTCATGAATGATATTAAGAGAGTATTAGCGTATTCTACGATTTCTCAATTAGGTTACATGTTTCTTGCGTTAGGTACTGGCGCCTGGGCAGCTTGGTATGCAGCTGATCATGGTCTTGAAATTCATGCTCAGGGTTACATGGCAGGTTTATTTCATTTGATGAATCATGCTTTCTTCAAGGCTCTTCTTTTCCTTGGTGCAGGTGCCGTTATTCACTCAGTACATACTCAAGATATGAGGGAAATGGGCGGTCTTCGTAATTCAATGCCTATTACTTCTACTACTATGGGTTTAGGAGTTTTATCAATAGCTGGTTTCCCACTTTTGTCAGGTTTCTGGTCTAAGGATGAAATTTTAGAATCTGTACATCATAATGGATTACACAATGGAACATTTGGATTCTTGTGGTGGTTAGCATTGCTTACTGCAGCTATGACTGCCTTCTATATGACAAGATTATGGATGATGACTTTCAGCGGACCTGAAAGCCGTATAGTTGAAAAAATGGTTAAATCTAAGGACCATGATGAAACAGGTAACTGGGAGTTAAAGGCTGAAAAAGTAAAATCAAACGCGCACGAAGCTCCATTAGTTATGACGATTCCTTTGATGATATTAGCCACTCTTGCAGTCTTTTCAGGTTTAGCTTTAGTTTTAGGTGATGGATTTGGTGCTAGAGTTTACTATGGCGAACATCATGGTTCTGACGGTTTTATTCAGTGGGACATTATATCTCATATATTATTGTCATCATTGACTCATTTATCAGTGCTAGTTGGTCTAACAGGTATGTTCTTCGGAGTATTATTCTATAGAAGAGGAGAAGATGGTAAATCAGCATTTTCAACTAAGTTCATATCAGAGAATTTTGTCACAAGTAAAGTGCATACTTTCTTGCTTAATCGTTTGTATATGTCTAAATTTTTCAATTGGTTTGGTTTACGTACTTGGGATACATTTGCAAGAGCTTGTGATTGGTTTGATATTCGCATAATTGATGGAATAGTAAACGGAGTGGCATGTGTTTGTCAATTTTTAAGTCAACAGGTTAGACAACTGAATTCAGGTTTCACAGGTCACTATGCCTCACTTACTGTTGGCGGCCTTGGTGCTTTGGTGCTCCTTACTAGAATAATCATGCCATTTATGGGGTGGTCTCTATGAGATATATTTTTGGTTTATTATTGGTTATTTTCTTACTTCCTATAGCTTCAGCAGAAGATCATACAGTTATGGTAGGAACTGAATCTGATGCTTATATTTTTAGTCCTGCGGTTCTCAAAATTTCACCAGGAGATAATGTAACATTTGTTTGGACTCCAGGTATGCCTCATAATGTTGCAGAGGTCGATGATTCTGAGGCTCTAGTTTACAATTCAGGTTTCCGTTCAGGGGAACCACAAGATGGAGGTGAATGGGTACTTCCATCTAATTTGACAGTAGAAGATGGTACACTCTATTACGTATGTGAACCTCATGCCGGAATGCAAATGAGAGGGGAAATAATAGTTCAGAGTGCTCCTGAAATTACTATGGAATTTGGAGATTTTCCTTGGCTTTCATATTTGTTAATTTTCCCGATTATAGGTTCTTTGTGGACTTTTGGGTTTAGAGATAGTCCTAGTGCTCCAAGAATTATTGCACTTTTCACTACACTTTTCACTTTAATAATATCGGTTATAGTTTTCTTCAAAACAGGTTCAAAATCAGGTTATAGTTTAATGGAAGAATATGAGTGGGCGCCAAATTTCGGTATTTCTTTGCTTCTTGGAGTTGATGGCCTAAGTTCGCCAATGGTCCTTTTAACAGGAATAATAGGTCCTTTAACAGTTATATTTGCTTGGCATGAGAAAGAGAAGCCAGCTTTATTCTTTGCACTTCTTTTGATTATGCAGACTGCTCTCTTTGGTGTATTTATTACATTGGACTATTTCGTCTTTTATGTTTTCTGGGAAATTGTTCTAATCCCTATGTTTTTCTTGATAGCAATTTGGGGTGGAGAGAATAGACGTTATGCCTCTATTAAATTCTTCATTTATACTTTTACAGCTTCTGTAATAATGCTTGTTGGTTTCATGGCCTTATACTTTGAAACTGGTGCTGAAACTTTTTCTATGATTGAAATAGCAAAACAAAATAGTACCTTTTCTGAAAATTTCCAAATATGGGTTTTTGCTGCTTTGTTTGTTGGATTTGCAGTTAAGATACCATCAGTTCCTTGGCATACTTGGTTACCTGATGCTCATGTGGAGGCACCTACAGCTGGTTCTATCCTTTTGGCTGGAGTTATGTTGAAAATGGGTCTTTATGGGTTAATTAGGGCTGCATTGCCAGTAGCTCCACTGGGTGCTGAGTATTTTGTACCTGTTATGGTTGTTTTAGCAATTGTTTCCATTTTATATGGTGCAGCATTAAGTTTAGGACAGACTGATTTGAAGAAACTAGTGGCGTATTCGAGTGTTTCACATATGGGTGTAGCATTGTTAGGAGTTGCTACAATGACTGAATTGGGTTTGGCTGGTGCTGTATTCATGATGTTTGCTCACGGTATTCTTAGCCCTGCCATGTTTATGGTAGCTGGTGTTCTTTTGCATCAAGTAGGTACAAGAGATATTCCAAAATTAGGAGGATTAGCAAAGCATCAGCCTAACACAGCAGGAATTTTTGTTGTTATATTTATGGGAAGTCTTGGTTTACCAGGTATGGCTGTATTTGTTGCTGAATTAGCCGTATTTATTGCATTCTTTGAGTCACATGGTTACTGGTTACTTCTTCCAATATTTGGAATGGTTCTTACAGCAGGTTATCATTTATGGGCTTTACAAAGAGCTATATTTGGTCCAGATAGTGATCAAATAGATATTAAACAGGTTCATGAAGCATCATGGTATGAGATGTATCCTATGTTTGGCATAATTTTATTAGCAGTTTTGTTTGGAATATTCCCACATTATTTAATGGATCCAATTTCAGTTGCTTGTTATGATATTCTTAATTTTATGGGGGTTCTCTAATGAATAGTTCAGTATTATTTTTACCTGAGATTTTACTCATAGCTAGTATAATGGCAATTCCCGCTTTGTACATTTTAACGGAGAATAACAAGTCATTTTCATTTTGTTCAAATTTAACCTTAGGAGGTTCTTTCTTATTCTTGGTTCTTTCTTGGTATTATCCAGATTCTTTATCTATGGATAGAGATGTATCAACATACATTTTCTATGATCATTTTAAGATAGATGCATTTTCACAATTGTTCAAAATTATTTTTGTTTTAACTGCTTTAGTAGTTTCTATAGTTAGTACAACATATTTTGATGAAAGTGAACCTCATCAGGCTGAATATTACACATTACTTCTTTCAAGTACATTAGGTATGTTAGTTACAGCCTCGGCCAATGATTTCCTAACTTTATTTGTGGGAATAGAAATTTCTGCATTCAGTAGTTATGCATTAGTCGCATACAGGAAAAAAGATGATAAGTCTACAGAAGCTGGTGCAAAATATCTTTTAATTGGAGCATTTTCGTCTGCTTTAACACTTTACGGTATATCTCTCCTTTATGCAATTACAGGATATCTGACATTTGACGGTGTTAATGCTTTCATGGATGGTTTAGGTAATGGTGTTGTCGAGGGGAATTTCAGTGAAACTATTTTTATTTCTTGTTTGTTTATCATGGCAGGATTAGGTTTCAAAATTGCAGTTGTTCCTTTCCATGCGTGGGCCCCCGATGTTTACGAGGGTGCACCTACTCCAGTTACGACATTACTTGCTGCAGCTAGTAAAGCAATGGGTTTTGTGGCTGTGTTCAGGGTCTTTGTTTTTACACTTGATTCTGTTTCCGAAGAGTGGAAATTAGTCATAGGAATTATTGCTTTAGCTTCTATGACTGTTGGTAATTTAGCAGCTATATCTCAAAACGATATCGGAAGAATGTTAGCTTATTCTTCAATCGCTCAAGCAGGTTATATTATGATTGCAATCCCTGCACTTACTGAGGAGGCAATTTCTGGAGCTATTGCCCATACTTTAGTGCATGCCTTCATGAAAGGAGGAGCCTTTGTAGTAGTTGGATGTGTTGGTGCTGTAGGTTTAGGTTACAGTTTAGATTCTTACAAAGGTTTAGCTAAACGTTCACAATTATTGGCTTTAGCAATGACTGTTTGTTTACTGTCATTAGTAGGTATTCCTCCTTTTGCAGGATTCATCAGTAAATTCTTTTTATTTTATGGAACATTACAGGCAGGTCTTGAAGGAGATTCATGGTTAATAATACTTGTAATTGGCGGTGTTTTGAATTCAGCCTTATCTCTATATTATTATTTGAAAATAATTAGATATATGTATCTTTATGATCCAGATAGTTCAGAAGAACCCGTATTCCCTAATTCTGTAAGGTATATTTCGTTAGGAATTATTCTGTTATTGGCAGTGTTTTTCCCATTGTATTGGGAGTCTCTCTTCGAACTTTGTAAGGAGGCTTCTACAGCTTTGATTGGATGATTGACAAAGATAGTCAAGAATACAAACAGTTTGAGAATTTATGGGAAGGAGTTACTCCTAAGGGGAAAAATATTAGTAAACGAAATTCTTTTCGATCTAGGATGAAGAATTCATGCCAACAGGAAGGTCTAGAATTTAGTAAAATTAATTCATTTTTAGTGTATTCAGGTAAGAGCAAGGCCATAGATCCTAATACAATTCTTAAAGGAGATGTTAAGGTTACAACTCCGCCTCGAAGACATTTGAGAAAGTTCTAATTCTTATCAGTAGCTATCAACTCATTTGCAAATGATATAGGTACTTGTTCTAACAATCTCTTAGCGTTTGACTCAGGAACATCTTCTAAGAATTTCCTTGACATGTCTTGCCAGGGTTGTATTAGTTCTTCAAACACTTCTCGGGCATGTTTTATTTCTACTTTTTCAATTATCTTTTCTGTATTCCCATTAAAGATAAAGTCATCTACAATCTCTTGGTATTGAGGATACTTACTAAGTTTTGTCAAAGGTAAAGTTGGTATTTTAAGGGCTAAATCACCAACAGCAGTCTTTGTTATTAAGGAATTTAGTAAGTCTAGAAAATCATCAGTTATTTGGTACAAGATACCTACACATTCGCCATATTTGTACATATTAGGTGCAAGGTCTGTTTTTGGAGAGATTAATGCTCCTAATTCTGCAGCAGTACTGTAAAGGGCCCCTGTCTTTCTTTTAATTCTATGAAGGTAAACAGCTTCATTGTAGTTCTCTTTATCTGTAAAATCAGCTATCGCTCCTTCAGATAGATTTCTAACACATCTTGCCAAGGATTTTCCAGTATCAAGAGAGATTGCTCCATGTAGTGATCCAGTTGCAGCCATTAAATCTGCAACTAGTACTGAAGTTCTTGGCCCGAGTTCATTCCACAAAGATGGTGCAGATCTTCTAAATTTATCTCCATCTATCCAGTCGTCATGTATAAGTGCTCCACAATGTACTAATTCAAGAGCCATACCGCATTCAAAAGCCAAATGTGTGTCTCCGCCCAAGGCATCTGATACTAATCGGCATAGAACAGGTCTCAGTTTCTTCCCACCACTTAGACCTTTTTCCAGTAGTATTGCAATTTCTTGAGGTTCTTTAGATATTTCTCTCTTTAAGTGGTCATTAAATTCATTTTTCACAGAGTTGTAATATTTACTTAATTCATTAGATATACTTAATTCGGATTCAATAGAAGTCTTATTTTTCATTTGATATACTCCAAACCCAAAATCAGCAATATTCCTGTTATTGAGTGTATTCCAATTGTTCCCCAATTTGCAATTGCTAATTCTCGCGTATCGTAGTTAGTTATTACTTTGTAGGAGAAAAATAGCGCAATAGGCAGCCCTAGCATTGAGAGTAGACCGCCTTGGTTGATAATATTATAACTATACAATAGATATATTGAACTAAATGCAGAGATCATTAAAATTAGATATCCCCAACTAGATTTTTCTAATCCTAGAACTACTACTAAATGGTGTTTTCCTGCAATTTCATCTGAGTCACGATCTGGGAATTGGTTAATCCATAGAATAGCTGTAGTAAGTATTCCCAATGGTATACCAAATAGGAAGGCGTCCCAATTATGAGTTCCTCCCATTGCAAAAAGAGTTCCCATAGTCATAAGTGGTCCGTAATTTAGGCCTATCAATATTTCTCCTATACCTTTTCTTGCAACTAATCTTAGTGGATATCCCGTATAGAAATATGCAGAGAAGGCTCCGGCTAGTCCATAATAGAATAATTCGAGACGATTGTCACCCAATGTATACATTACTCCAAGACCCATAATTCCGGCTAATGCCAAAAAAGTCGTTGCTAATTTGAATAGTTGTTTCTCAGTTATAAGTCCTAATTCTATTGCTCGACTACCTCCAGATAATTGCAAGAAATAATCATTATTAATTTGATCAGTTCCACTAGTCCAATCAAAATAATCATTGTATGTATTAGCAGCTAAATGCAGGAAAGATCCTCCGAAAAATACAAAAGTGAAAGTCATCCAGTCCATTTTAGTAATTAAGTTTTCTTGAATTCCCCAAACAACAGCCGCAATTATTGGTATCCAAGTAGCACTAAGGAATGGTAATCTTGTGATAGCAACTATTGATATAAATTTAGTAAGTAGTGATATCTTAGGCATTGCTTGTTCAGGTGTCATGTTTTTTATTTCTTTTGTTCTTCCACAATATCCAATATGTGTTCCATCTTTCATTGTAGCAGTACATGTGAATTCCGCAGCAAATCGAGTTCCATCTTTTTTTATGAAAGTTGTTTTGGTCGTATAACCTTCCTTATTTTGCCTAGCTTTTTTCAACCATTTTGCTACATGGCCTAAAACGACCATACCTGGTGAGAATACAGATACTCTTTTCTTTCCAATCACTTCTTCAGCAGGATAACCAAATAGTTTTTCTGCATTTTCATTAAAAGTTTCTATGCGTCCTTCAACGTCACAAGTTATTACACTAATGATTTTGTCTGATTCTGACATTATATACCTGTATTTTCTTCCAGATAATGTTCTATATAAAACATCTACTAATGATGCCTAATATTCTATTTTTCTGAGAGGTTTTAGATAATCTATTTCACCCTCTTTCAAGGAGTCTATTGCAGCTTTTGCTCCAGTTAAGGTAGTTATAAATGGAATTCCTAATTCAACAGCTAGTCTTCTCATTTGTGCACCATCTGTGGCAGCTCTTCTACCTGTAGGAAGGTTAATGATTAAATCAACATCTCCTTTTCTCATCACAGACAATATATCTGGTTGTTTTTTGTCTGAGATTCTCCAAATTACTTTACTATTAATTCCCTTTTTACGAAGATGGGCTGCAGTTCCCTTTGTTGCGATAAATTTGAATCCTAGATCAATTAATTCTTGTGCAATATTGGTAAATTCTAATTTTAATTTATTTGATATTGATAGAAAAACAGTTCCTTTAGTTGGTAATTTCTTGTTTCCACCTTTCATTGCTTTTAGATATGCAGTTCCAAAGTTTGGACCATGACCCATTGCTTCACCCGTTGATTTCATTTCAGGCCCTAATACAGTGTCTAATCCCGTTATTTTCAACCAAGAAAAAGTAGGTACTTTGACAGATGCTCCTTTCATAGGTATAATTTCGGGTAATTTTTTGATTTTTTCTCCTAACATGAGGTTTACTGCAATCCTTGCCATAGGGTAACCAGTAGATTTACTGACATATGGCAGGGTTCGACTAGCTCGTGGGTTTGCTTCTAGAAGGTATATTATTTGTTCTTTTATTGCTAGTTGCAAATTTGCAGCCCCAATAATATTCAGGGCTTTGGCTACTTTATTAGATATCTCAATAATTTCCTTTTCAGTCTTTTTATCTAATGATTGTGGAGGCATTACACAGGCGCTATCGCCTGAATGTACTCCTGCCATTTCAATTTGCTCCATGATTGCCCCAATAACTACTTTTTTTCCATCAGAGATTAGATCAACATCTAGTTCTACAGCCCCCTCCAGAAATTTATCTACCAAAACAGGTTTGTCTGGCGTTGCATGAGTTTCTAATCTTAGGTATTTCAATAGTTGTGTTTTATTGTGTACTATTTCCATACCTCTTCCTCCAAGGACAAATGAAGGTCTAACAAGCACAGGATAACCTATTTTCTCAGCATACGTAACAACTTCTTCTGAATTCTCTGCCGCAGCCCATTCAGGCATATTTATGCCCGCTTCTTCCATGATTTTACCGCATTTACCTCTGTCTTCTGCTAGTTCCATATTTTCAACGGTTGTTCCTAATATCTTTGTTTTAAGTTTTTCATCCTTGATATATTTTTCTATATGTGTTGCCAAATTTACAGCAGTTTGGCCTCCTAA
>Ga0207992_1000991_pt1 | contig 13430 bp, 6 predicted proteins | sample ETN02SmetaG_FD_185788 | JGI IMG/M metagenome (GOLD analysis project Ga0207992, IMG submission 185788) | Marine microbial and viral communities from oxygen minimum zone, Eastern Pacific Ocean - ETNP2014F10-02SV255 (SPAdes) (version 2) | ecosystem: Environmental > Aquatic > Marine > Oceanic ...
TTCCAATGAAACAACCCATACAACTGGTAAAGTAGTAATGAGACCAATCTTCCAATTTCTTCCAAATGTAAGAGTTAAAACAAAGAAAACTAAAACAATACAAATTACTAATGTATTAATTTGTGAACTAATTAATTGAGCATTAACACTTGTACCTATTGCCGCTACACCAGTTAATTCAGACATCTTCACTGGAGCATATTCATGATCATTCCGAATTTCGTTAACGCCAATTACTGCAGTTTCCATACCCTTGATATCCTTAAGAGGCATATCAACATAAATCAAAGTCTTTGAAAATTTACATTCGACACTACCAGCCTCATCGGGAGAACAATCCATAATCATACTGATAGCTTCAGGTGTTATACTATCATAAAAAACATTCAAAATGAATTTCTGCGCATCGCGCCCCACTAAAATATTATCGGCTATTTGCTCTTCATGTAATAATTCCCAAAACGACCTTTCTAAACCATCTTCCTGCCCTGCCAAATTTAATATTTCATCTAAAATTGCAGATTGATTACTTGAGAATCTAACCGCTTTCATTACTTCAGTCAAAGAAATTGCTGTAACATCTTCTACATCGTTCAATCCCTCTCGATTACCATCTTCACTACCTGCAACTAACAAATCAACTTGGTCTAAGTGATCAACTGCATCCTCAGTAAGCTCATCATAATCATTTTGGAAATCACCCCTAGCAATCATCATACCAAATGCCCCTGCATTAAACTCAGTAGAATACTTGACAATACCCTCTAAAGTTGGCTCATCATCTGGAACCATATCTAGATAATCAATATTTGTTTGTAAAAGTGGTAAAACTCCAACGGAAAGAAGTGTTATAGCTAGTAAAATTGCTAAAATAGGTTTATTGTGTTCAGTAACTGTTTGTGCTAATTTATGCCATTCTCCTTCTTCTTTTTTATAATTATATTGAGTCAAAACAGCAATAGCTGGCGACATAATAAATGTACATAAAAGACATATAAATATACCAAGAGTTAAACTCAGACCTACTGTAAAAACCGGCCCTAAATTAGTATACATTAAACTTCCAAAACCAATCATTGTTGTCATCGCTGATAGGGCGATTGCTCTACCTGTTGTCGATAGTGCCTTCATCATTTTTATTTGAGCATTCTCACCCTCCTCCTCGGTAAAACGATTAGATAAGTGAAGCCCATAGGCCACCCCCAGAGCCATCAATATAGGCCCTAAAGCAATAATTGTGGGCGTTGCTTCAATTTGAAACCAACCGATAAAACCATAAGTTATGAAAATTGAATAAAGCGTAGGTATTCCTGAAATCATAACGGCCCTTATTCTTCTTTGAATCAAAAATATAGCAATTGAACAAAGAACAACGCCAATAGGGAAAACTCTCCAGAATTCTGAAAAAGACCTTTCTGTAATTGCTTGAGTTACAGGTACTGGACCAGTTAGCATCATTCTGCTATAAGTTTGACCTTCTGGACGGCCCAAACCATTACCTCTATCATTCATTGCAAAATCAACTTCATCGATAATTATTGGAGGAGGGACATCACTAGTAATACCAAACAAAATTACTGCTGTATCCCAAATACCATCTCCATTTGTATCTCTGATTACTTTCTCCAAAACTGCAGAGGGCAAATCTTGAACAATATCATCAATATCTGATTGACTTGGAATTTCATAATGATTCAATTGGCCCGATTCTACAGCACTATCTTTTGCTATTTGTGCTGCCTGACTCAAAAGTTCAGCCACAACTGCTGTTGAACCATCGGAACTAGCATCAGCCCATTCGTCAGAATTTGTTATAAGTGCATCATAAACTCTGCTATTTGTGCTATGTAATTCTTTAATTAACGTAGAAATACTAAAAGACCAAACAACATTATCATACACACCGCCGTCTGAAGGAACAATACCTGCACCACCCTCTTCAGTTTGTCCTTGAGGATCAACCGTACGTTCAATATAATCCATTTCAAGTAAAACTTGCCTACTAGTAATATTAGCCTTATTTGACATGTCATAAACATTTTCAGTTTCAACATAAATTACAATGATATCTGTAGACCAATCTTCTCTTACCTCAAGGAGAAGTTCCTCTTCGACAGAACCTTTTGGCAAATAAACTTCCATTGCTCCATTAATATTCGTCTTTCCAATACCTATAAGCATTAGGAGCATTATTGCAGTCATAATTCCTATTGTAATAGGTGGGTAATCTGTCGTAAGTCTGACAAAACTACGAGCTATAGGGCTAATCTCTACTTCGGCCTCTTCTTTCTTAATTGGTTCCTGAGCTTTTTTAGAAGTTTTCACTTTATGTATTTTTTTAGATTCCTTAGTTTGGGCTAATTTAGTTGGTTTAGTTACTTTCTCCTCGATAACCTCACCGCCAAGAGCATTACTAATCAAGTCTTGTTGCTCTTTAGCTCTCTTATCAAAGAAACGGTCGATGCGACCTCTTATGCCAGAATCTTCATCATCAGGTGACACAGTAATGCGCTGTTACTAAAAAGGGACAATAAAAGGGGTTCCTATATCTCATACTTTAAAATACTGGATGATTATCGATTAAAACCATGGGATACAAATTAGAGGTTCTTGCCATCCCTGCCGCGCTAATTGCAGCTATGTTTTTGGCAAGCTCTACAGCCGTAGGTGAAACAGACCCTTACATAGATGAAGTTTTGTATTCTAAAGATATTACTGAAAGTAAAACATTGGTCCAAAGTGGGAGAGACAATGCCACCTTTTACAAATATTTAATACTTGATGATTATTCTGAAGCACCTGAAAACTGGTCCCAATCTGGTTTCAATGATACTGATTGGAGCTTAGGTGCTGCGCCTTTTGGTGATCGGTCATCTGATGGTGTTGACCCCAACACAGATTGGGATACTTCTGGCAATTCACCCTATAATGAAGATGTTATACTTATAAGACACAAATTCCAAGTTTCCGGAATCGTAACCTCTGCTGAAATTGATGTAGCTGTGGCAAATTTTTGCACACCTTACTTAAATGGGAATATGATTTATGATGATAGAGGTGGAGATAGTCGAGCACAGGAATATTGGAATGATGATGCTGCAGGAACAATAACTCCTTCTTCTTTTAATCAAGGCGAAAATGTACTTGCTGTATATGCTCGTGATTATGTTGGAGGATGGGGGAGTAGCAATAGACAATGGATTGATTTACAAATAACAGCTAAAGTATTCGAACCAACAAATGAGTCTGTAATATTTGGGGACACTGTTTTAGTTGGAATAAATGGAGGGAATAAGGGAGACACAGAGGTAAATGAATTTAATATAAATATTACATCAAATGGTACTACAATAAAAAATATTTTTTATGAAACTTTTCCTGCGGAGGGATATGGCCTTTTATTATTGGAATGGACTCCTGAAGAAATTGGACTTAATCAATTAAATGTTAATGTTACATGTAATTGTAGCGATTCAAATCTAACTAATAACGAATACACTCTAAATTTAACGGCCGTTGTATATTCCTTAGAAACTACGCTAGATGAAAATATTTTAACTGTAAATCAAAGTAGAATCGTGACTAAAATAATCCAAATAGAAAATACAGGAGATTTAATTGACAACATAACTCTTTCGACAAATGAGGATATGTTCAATAATTGGAATGTCCAATTTACACCAAATAATTTCCTTATTGAACCAAATGAAATCCAAACTGTTATTGTAACTGCAATTATACCTGATTCATACGAAAGTGGATATTACAATTTATCAGTAAAAACTGAAAGTCAATATAACTATGTGAAAACACAAGAATTGTTGCAAAGAGGAACATACGGAAATGTTGATTGGAGATGGATTAATTCTACAGGTGATGAAGAATTATATGATGATACTAATTGGACAAAACTAAATTTTAATGATTCTGCATGGAAAGATGGCAATACGCCTTTTGGTGACGACGATTTAGGTGGAATAGACTACAATACTTTTTGGGATGGAAACAATTATGGTTATTTCAGACATATAGTGAATATTCCAGACATGGGACTCTACGAAGGAGGATTCATGACTATTAACGTTGCAACCAATAATTATGGAGATCATTACATTAATGGAATTTACGTCTTTGGGGATATAGATGGAGGGAATGGTCATGGCGCTGAATATTGGAATGAAGAATATCAGGTTTACATAAACTATCTAAATGAAGGACCAAACGTAATTGCTAGCATTGTATCTAATCCTACAAACACCCAATGGTTTGATCAAGAAATTATGATGACATTTCCACAAGCAAACCTATGGAAATACAAAACACAAACAACTAACATTCCACTATATTTAGATGCTACCGCCCCTACCTCTAGAGTATTAGAAGAAGGATTTTACCGTAATAGTTCAACTTTTGAAGTAAAGTGGAGAAGTATTTCTGACTTTGAGGATTTAGAGGGATATTACATCTATTATTTAGAAAAGAATGGAAGCAATTTGGGAGATTGGACATTACATGGATTTTATGAAAATGAGTCTCTAAATTTCACTGGAGAAGGAGGCCTTACCTACAGGTTCAAATCAATTGCAGTAGATAGCAATGGAAATGTAGAGTACAAAGGAACTTATGATACTGAAATGCGTATTGATTTGGAGCTGCCTAAATCAACTCTCTGGATAGTAGAAGGAGACTTGCAATATACTAACTTTGAAGGTGTGACTCTTCAATGGAAAGCAAATGATACTGTTGACATACAGGCTTATCTAATTGAGTACAAAATTGTAGGGAATGATACTTGGAATGACTTTGGAGCATTTACCTCGCCTGGAGAATATTGGTTCTCACCTGGAGGTGACGCTCAATATGAAATCCGTTCACGAACTGTCGATTACGCAGGAAATAAAGAACTCAAAGAGATTAGTGATATTACAATCACATTCGATAGAATGAGGCCTCAACTTATATTAAATTCAGTGGACAAATTAACTGGTTCAAGTGAACTGATTATAAGCATTAAATCTTCGGGTGAAAATTTAAGCATCATAAATCTAGAATATGCGAGACTCTCAGAAGGAACGGAAGATGTACTAACTTGGATACCTATAGAATCTGAATGGAATGATGATGAAATAGTAGTTAGTCCCTTAATTGATGGTTATACCTACTATTTCAGAGCAAATCCTGTTGATTTAGCTGGAAATGAATATACAAGAGATCCTTACCAATATACACTTTTCATTGACTCGAATTATACTGAAAAAATAGAACTACCTGTTCTACCTCTTAAACCGATTATGATTGGTAAGATTCGTAACATTGAAATAACTGCAGATGAAGATGGTGACGGTATATTCGAAAAAACACTCGAAGAATATACTGGTATTGATTTAAGCGCGATGAAAGCAAATCAATATTGGGTCGATTATAACAAAGGTGAGATAATTCTTGGAGATGGACAAGATGGTTACCAACCTCCTAAAAATTCAACTATAAATTTAATTTACAAAGCTTTTGATTTAGAAACTACAATCGATGAAACTCCTCCTGAGGCTGTCCAAAATATAGAATATGCTATAGAAGAACGGAATAATGTCACAATTACATGGGATCGGCCTACCGATGCAACCAGTTTCATAATACAAAGTAAAGATAATTTCAGTATGCCGTGGGAAATTCTAGAAACAGTGTACTCAAACAACACAAATACCTTGAATTACAAATTAGTAAATTTAACTAGCGGATTCCACTACTACCGAATAGTTTCTGTAGATAGAATGGGATACTCCAATCCTAATATGAAAGATGAACATATCAGAGTTATTATTGAGGCTGAAGTAAACGAAGTATTTGAAGCTGAAACTAAAACAAATGATAACCTTTACGCATACGGTGCAGCCTCCGTTGTCTTAGGTTCAATCGCCATATATGGTGCCTCATCTCTAATTAGAGGAAATAAAGGAGAAATTGTTGCTGATGGGCCAGTTCTAATTCCTGTTGATAATGCAGGAGAAGTAAAGGGTAGCTTAGATGTAGCCGAGGAAGAAAAAACATTTAGTGTTGTCTCTGGAAGTCAATTCTCCAGACAATTAATGTTTGTATGTGATAAAGGGTGTATGAAAGAATTTGAAGTAGATGAAGATGATGAGGAAGTTATGTGCCCATACTGCGGAACTCTCGGAGATTCCCCGCTTTAATCACACAACTATCTTTAAGGAATACTTGCTTAGCCATTTATGACTTCGAGTTCAGAAGTACCTGGCTTTTACAAGAAAAAACCATCTGAAAGATTAGAATATGTTAAGAATTTTGCTAACCTTTCTGATGAGGAAACTGCTGCAATAGGGGGCTACGGCGCATTAGGTGAAGAAACAGCAAATAGAATGATAGAGAATGTTGTTGGAACATTCCCCTTACCTCTTGGAATTGCAGCTAATTTTATGGTAAATAAAAAAGAATATATGGTTCCAATGGCTGTTGAAGAACCGTCTGTTGTTGCTGCTGCAACACACATGGCTAAAGGCACAAGAAATACTGGAGGAATTAAAGCCGAGTCTGATGATCCTGTTATGATTGGACAAATACAATTAGTCAATCTAGATGATCCCTTCGCTGCAAAAGATAAAATAAATGCTAAAAGAGATGAAATTATTAATTTAGCAAACGAACAAGATCCAATCTTAGTTAAATTTGGAGGAGGCTGCAAAGACATAGAAGTCAGAGTTCTAGACTCTGATACAGGACCAATGGTAATCACCCACCTTCTGGTAGACTGCCGTGATGCTATGGGGGCTAACGCCGTTAATACCATGGCTGAAGCTGTAGCTCCAAGATTAGAAACTATAACTGGGGGAAGAGTTTACCTAAGAATTATTTCAAACTTAGCAATTTATAGAAAAACTAGAGCAAAGGCTGTTTGGCCTGCTGAATTTCTTGGAGGAGAGGAAGTGGTAGATGGAATAATTGAAGCATTTGCATTTGCTTGTGCTGACCCTTTCAGAGTTGCAACACACAATAAAGGAATAATGAATGGAATTGACCCTGTGGTTATAGCCACAGGAAATGATTGGAGAGCTATCGAATCTGGCGCTCATACATACGGACAATGGAAAGAAGGACATGACTCATTTACTAATTGGAAAAAAACAAAAGATGGTGACCTTGAAGGTACTATAGAAATTCCAATGGCTGTGGGTTTGGTTGGAGGTGCAACAGCTACTCATCCTACTGCAAAAGCCTGTGTAAAGATATTAGATGTTAAAATTCCAGGTGGAGCTTCTGAATTATCTCAGGTTATTTGTGCTGTAGGATTATGCCAAAATTTAGGTGCCCTAAGAGCTTTAGCTTCAGAAGGCATTCAAAGAGGGCATATGGGGCTTCATGCTAGAAATCTAGCAGTACAAGCTGGTGCTAAAAATGAAGAAATTGATAAAGTGGCAGAAATGCTAAAACGTTCTGGAACAGTAAGAGCTGATGTTGCTGAGAAGCTTCTTTCTGAAATAAGAGAATAAAATGACTGTTTTATCTGATGAAGCCATACTTTCCGCACTAGATGTTGGCGAATTAGAAATTGAACCATTTAATGACAAAAATCTGACGCCGAATGGTTATGATTTAACTATAGAAGAAATAGAAATGCCTAATAATCAGGCTATCTCAAAAAAAGAATTAATTATTCCACCTGGTAAAAGATTTGCAGTTTCTACAAAAGAGCGTATAGCCTGCGGACCTAATGTATGTGCACAATTATGGCTAAGAACCAGTTGGGCTCGAAAAGGAATTGTTTGTAGTTTTGGGAAAATTGATTCAGGCTTTGATGGAACATTAACCTTGTTAGGATTCAACTCGGGAGACGAAGATGTAAAACTCACAGCTGGAGAAACTTTTGCTCAAATGGTATTTGAAATGATGACGGGGGCTGCAGCCTCTTTGTATTCTGAAAGAAGTGGAAATTACCAGAATCAAAGTGGAATAACTTGGTCTAAGAAATAAATTTAACTAATTCTATAAACCCAATGGCACCATCTTCATTTGTAATGTAATCAGGAAGGTTGTTCATTATATCTGCATAATTTTCAACAGATTTAACTCCTACAGATAATGGGAAACACTCAAACATAGGTGAGTCGTTTGGAGAATCACCGATGTAAACACAATTATCTTTCATTATGCCAAGTTTATCTAGAACTTTCAATGACATTGTTTCTTTATTATAATCTCCAAACCAAATGTTTACATGAATATTAGATATTGCAGCCCTAGCACCATTATTATGACAAATATCTACAATATCAATTGCAATTTCCATTGGAATACTCGTTTCCTCTGATATATCTATCGCAAGGTCCCAATGCCTAAATGGTTGATCTGAGGCTAATTTAAGATAATCATATTTTTTTAATAACTTACCAAATAGAGATTCCAATTTTTCTTGGTAATTAGAATAGGTATCTGGAGAATGATATGTCTCTCTAACTATTTTATTATCTACTTTTTTATAGAAAAAAGCCCCATTTTCCCCTACAACTGCATCAATTGGCCACCAGCGAGCCATTAAATCACACCAACCTGCAGGTCTACCTGTAACTGCTATAGTCTTAACGCCTGAATTACGAAGATTTTCTAAGCTTTCATAGGCCTCACTAGTAAGCTTATCATCACTAACAAAAGTACCATCCAAATCAAATAACAATGCCTTGATTTTTTTTACACTTTTTTCAGACATACTGTACAATGATTTCATTAGTCGACAAGAAAAGCTACTTTTAAATATACTTCGTCAATTTACGTAGTCCGAATACGAGATAAATATGCCATCCCTGTACGGAGCCGTCAAAAGCAAAACTGGAGAAGTCCTCCAAGAGAGCATGGATTATTGTAAGGGTGCTCTTCAGTCTGTATCTCGTTCATTTGCCTTGACTATTCCCTTAGTAGAAGAAAATATTTTAGCTCCAATTATGGTTGGATATTTAGAAGCTCGAATTCTCGATACCTTTGAAGATGATATAGGAAGAAGAGAAATTAGTTTAGAAGAAAGAATACACTCTATGAACATGCTAATGGAAGTTCTAGAAAGTCCAAGTAGTATCTCTGCAAAAGAAAAAGCTAAAGAATTAGTATCTTCTGCAGATGAAATGGTAGCTAATCCTCAATACCGTGATTTAGTCAAAAATATGGAAAGGGTACTAACTGTGCATGATAGCTTTGATGAAAAAACAAAGGAATGTATGGTAAGATGGTTAAAGGAAATGAACTTTGGAATGCAAAAATTCTTGAAACAAGAAGTCTATTCTTTTGAAGACTTGAATGAATATTGTTATTATGTAGCAGGTACTCCATCTGGATTCCTAACAGAATTAATAAGAACACGATCAAAGGATCTTTCAGAAGAAGATTCACGAATATTAATAGAAAATGAGAGAGACTTTGGACTCTTCCTGCAAAAAGTTAATATTATTCGAGACTTCCGCGAAGATATTTTAGATAATGAGAAAATATTTTGGCCAGCTTACTTATTCGAGAAATATGATTTGACGCCTCCTGATCTTTTATTAGAAGAACATGAGGTTAAAACCATGGAAATATTAGATGCAATGTTGGATAATGCCTGCCAACATATAGAACCTGTCAAGGCTTATCTAAATGCAATACCAGACGAGTATGCTGGATTTAGAGCTGGAGCTGCAGTGAATTTTGCAATGGGTGTTGGCACTCTTGAAACAATGAGAAACAATAATGAAGTATTTTATGGAGAAAAACCTGTTAAAATCACACATGCTGCTAGAGATAATATCTTGTCAGACCCTCTGGGTTTTGTTTCAGACTGAAGTTTAATATCGGTTATTTAGATTAAGATACTATGTTTAGGAGGACTCTATTAACTCTAACAGGATTTTTATGTCTTAGTTTATTAATATTAGGAAGTAGTGAAGCTTCGCCTACTACTGGAACTATTGAAGTAGCATTTATTCTTTCTGAATTCGAAGATCAAGCATATCAAAGTGATCATGATCAAGACTACTTCGAAGATTTAGCTTTTGGAGAAACAAATTCTATGTGGGAATATTTTGATGAGGTCTCAAGGGGCCAATTAAATATTCAAGGTGATATCTATGGGCCATACACACTAGATGGAGATGCTGCCGATTATGGTGATGAAAATTTAGAATTTGTAAGGGATAGTGTAGAAATTGCTGATGATGATATTGATTATAGAAATTATGACGCCGTAATGGTTATTCATTCCGGACCTGGTGAGGAGTCAAGTGGAAATAGTGATGACGTTTGGTCAATACACTGGCCAAGCGCAAATATTGGAACTGAGGATGATGGATTTGTAATAAAAGAAATTACCCAAGCACCCGAATATGAAACAATAGTTGGTGAAAATAACCCCCTAGGTGTATGGTGTCATGAATTCGGACACGAATTAGGATTACCGGATTTGTATGATACAGATGGCTCATCTGCAGGGATTGGAGACTGGGGCATCATGGCCTCGGGATCATGGGGGAATAATGGTGAAACACCAGTTTACATGAGTGCCTGGTCAAGATATTGGCTTGGATGGGTAGAACCAATTGTGATTACAGATGATATTAATAATCTAGAATTAAGACCAATTGAAAATGATGGTGATGTGTACCTTCTACCTATACCTGGAAATTGGTCAAACTCTAAGGAATATTACTTACTAGAAAATCGGCAAAAAATAAAGTATGATGCTTACTTGCCTAGTGAAGGACTATTAATCTGGCATATTGATGAAGATATTCTTAATTCTAAGTGGAATTCAAATAGTGTAAATAATGATGAAGAGCACAAAGGCGTTGATTTAGAGGAAGCAGACGGGGATGATGACCTTGACTCAAAAACAAATTATGGTGATAGTGGAGACCCCTACAATTCAGGAACTTTCTCAAAGGATACGTATCCTAATTCACTAGCATATAATGGAACTGAATCAGGATGGAAAATTGAAAACATAGAGACTGATGGGGACAATATAATCCTCGATCTTAGCTTTTTGTCTAAACCTCACGCTGTAGCTGATGCAGATGAGGCTGTGATAGCTGAAAATCTAGAATTACAATTTTATGGAAATGAATCATGGGACGAAGACGGAAACATTGTCAGTTATACCTGGGATTTTGGTGATGGAGATTTTGCCTACATTGATAATCCAACACATGTTTTTACACAAAACGGTACATATGAAGTAAAACTAACTGTTTGTGATAACAATGATCTTTGTGATTCTATGATACTTAGCATTTTTGTAAATAAACCTCCAATTGCTATTGTCGAAATATCTAAATTGTCCATTATGCTTGGTGAAACAATAACATTTGATGCCTCCGATTCCTATGATATTGATGGAGATGTTGAATTCTTTTACTGGAATTTTGATGATGGATACACTTCAAATCAAGCTTTAACTGACCATGAATACAAAAATTCAGGATTATATAATGTTTCATTGAAGATAATCGATGATTTAAATGATATCACTACCATATACTACACTATTGAAGTAATAAATAAATTACCAATAGTTAATTTTGAAATAAATCCAGATAACGGAAATACATTAGTAACATTTGAATTTACTGATTTATCTTATGACGATGATGGTGAAATTGAACAATGGAATTGGGATTTTGGTGATGGAAGTACTTCCGATGTACAAAGTCCAGACTACCAATATGCTTTACCTGGGGTATATTACGTCACACTTTCAGTTACTGATGACCAAGATAGTACTAATTCAACTACACTTCCGATTGAGATTGATAATGCCCCTCCTACTCCAAAAATTAGAATCCCTGATGGAATTAACTTGGGTAATAATAATTGGAAAGTACCCTCTGATAGAATTATTGAGATAGATGGTACTGTTACCTTTGACAATGAAGGTGATGAACTTCAATTCTTCTGGAATATTAATGGGGAAGATTTAACTGGTGAAGTTATTGAAATGAATTTGGTAGAAGAAGCTGTATTAGAATTAAGAGCTTTAGATAGTAGAGGTGGTGAAACAACTGGTACTTTTACTATCATTCCTGAATTTGTACCAAGCTTAATTATTGAAAATTGGGATGAGTATCCTATAGAAATGGCAATAGACGATGAGATTATATTCGAAACGAAAATCGAAGGTGGTGAAGTAGATTTGTACAGATGGAATATAACAGAATGGTTGCTCAGTGATGAATCTCGTTTTGTTTGGATGGATGATATAACTACAAACAATTCACTTAACTTTCCTATAAATTTAGAAGGTGAATACCTAGTAAAAGTATCGAGTAGACATATTGAAACCAATTTATGGACTGAAAATTTCACTTTCAATGTTTTCACGCACAGTAATCCTCACGCATACTTTGCTTTCAACGATACAATTAATGAAGGTACATGGATTACTTTCGATGCTACCTCTTCATTCGGCTTTTGGAACGCTTCAGAATCAAGACCTTCAAAAGATCTTGAACTCAACTACGAATGGTACTTAGATGGTGAAATACTTGCCGGTAGTGATGAAATTATAAACATTCTAATTGAATCAGGTGGTACTCACACTATCGGTTTGACTGTCTTACAAGAACCTGCTGGAAAAAGTTACCATGAAATAGAATTTTACGCTGATTACAAACCTTGGGGAATAATGAACACCTTCCCTGAGAAACCAAGATATGGTGAAGATTTTGAAGTTTACCTAAATGCATATGATGAAGAAAGTGAAGCTGTTATAGATACTCTAAAAATAACAGTTTATGATATAGAAGGAAATGAAAGAGCCGTCTTATTATACGAAGACCAAGGTGCTAATTTCAATATTATATTTGAAGTAGAATATACTGGAAGTATGATTCTAGAATACCAATTAACTGATGAAATAGGGAATTTTAGAACGAATATTAGCAATGTGGAAGTTTTGGGTTGGGTAGATATTTATGTTGAATCTATTGAAATCAAGGGCACAAAAGAAACTGGTAAAAAACATAACATTGAATTCATTCTTACAAATTATAACGAAACTTACCAAACAAGTGTGTACAATGGACAAGAAGCAATTGGAACTGTAGACTTACTTATTGAAGATGAAATTGTCAACACATGGTCTTATAACATAAAACCTAATGATTCTCAAGTTTTCAACTTTGAATGGTTATCAATTGCAGGATTACGACATTTTGAAGTTATAGCCTATGTACCTGATGGAGAAGTTATTGTTGACAATAATAATCAATCTGTTTCAGCTAGTTTCAAATCTCAAAAGAAAACAGGATTAATACCTTCACTAAATTTACCAATAGTCCTCCTATCTATTGTAGTTATCGCATTGTGCATGCGTCGGAAGCCTAATTAACCACAACTAAATATTCAAACATGGCATCTAATCCAACACAGCTTAGAAGAATACCTACTGAGCAATT
>Ga0207992_1001004_pt1 | contig 13275 bp, 14 predicted proteins | sample ETN02SmetaG_FD_185788 | JGI IMG/M metagenome (GOLD analysis project Ga0207992, IMG submission 185788) | Marine microbial and viral communities from oxygen minimum zone, Eastern Pacific Ocean - ETNP2014F10-02SV255 (SPAdes) (version 2) | ecosystem: Environmental > Aquatic > Marine > Oceanic ...
GAAACTTTAGGCTTAAGAATGGAAAAACACTGTGAGAATGCGAAAAAAGCTGCAGAGTATCTTTCAGACCATGATTTAGTTGAGTGGGTCCGATTTCCAGGATTAAAAGACGATCCAGCTTATGAACTTTCCGAAAAATATTTGAAAGGGACAGGAGGGACAATGGTTGTTTTCGGAATCAAAGGTGGTAAAGATTCAGGACAGAAATTTATTGATAATTTGAAGATGTTTAGACATGTGGCAAACGTTGGTGATACAAGGTCTCTTGCTATCCATCCTGCAACTACTACTCATTCACAACTAGATGAAGAAGCTTTGGTTGCTGCAGGATCACCTCCGGAGCTAGTTAGGTTGTCAATAGGAATAGAAGACATCGAAGATATTATAGATGATCTTTCTCAAGCACTTGACAGTACAAAATAAAAATATAGAAAATTATTTATTACCAAAATTAGAACTTGAATGTGGGGAATTTCTTGAAGAGGTAAATTTAGCTTATACAACTTATGGTAAGCTCTCTGAATCTGGTGATAATGCGATACTAGTCTTTCATGCTTTAACAGGCAGCCACCTACTAGCTGGTAATTATGAACAATTTGAGGATAAAAATCTTCCATGGAATGATGAGTTAGAAATTGGTTGGTGGGATGAGTTTGTAGGCTCAGGAAAAATGATAGATACAGATAAATATTTTGTTATATGTGTTAATTATATTGGCGGTTGCTACGGTTCAACAGGTCCTAATTCGACAAATAAGAAGACAAATAATATTTATGCAGATGGCTTTCCAGACGTTACTTTTAAAGACATTGAAAATAGTCAAAAGTTAGTTTGTGACATATTAGGTGTTAAATCTTTACATGCTGTAGCTGGTGCTTCAATCGGTGGGTTGATGGCGCTTGAGTTTGCAATAACTTATCCAGAATATGTAAATAAAATAATTTCAATATCTAGTAGCTATAAATTATCAACTATTCAGCTGCTCCACAACTTAGAACAAGCTTATATATTGGAACTAGCTAAAGATTCTAAGAGTCGTAAAGAAGAATATTTGTCTTTGGCAAGAATGGTCGCGCATAAGACATATATCTCTCTAGACCTTCTTGCAGAAAGAGCAAGAGGAGAGTCAAAATATATTGATGATGAAATGGGATATTTTCTCAAAACCCCACAAGAGTCTTATATGATGCACCAAGGTGAAAAGTTTATTGAAAGATTTACTATAGATTCCTACAGAACAATAATTAATGCATGGCAAAACTTTAAACTAGATGAAAAAGAATTAAAAAAACTTAAAGGAAAAGAAGTGTTGGTTCTAAGTGTTGATTCTGATGTTTGTTTTTACCCTGAAGAACAAACAGAATTAGTTAATGTTCTTGAGTTAAATAATGCATCTGTAAATTATTTCTTATTGCATTCGGACAAGGGGCACGATGCGTTTTTATTAGAGCCTGATATATTTTTTGAACCAGTCTCTTCTTATCTTTGATTTATAAAATAAATTAATAATAGAAGTATATTTTTTTATTCTTTTAGTACTCTTTAAATGTGAGAAGATTTTTTATTACTCTACTTTTTTTAGGGATTCTTGCTTTAAATAGCAATGCTTACTCGCTTATCCCTAGCTTTAATGATTCAGGAAGAAATTTCTATGAGGATAGCCCAGTTCCTGCAATTGTTATTGAGGAAGAGGTAGTAGTTGAAGAAGATGCAGCCTGGACATACAGGTTTCTGATTCCTACTTCTGTTGCGATAGCTGTATTGGTCATAATTGGGAATGTTATTCAATATTTTCGACAAGTCACAAGAAAAAGATACAAGGTCATAGAAAAATAAAACTATCCTGTTTATAGATGACAAATAAAATTGAAAAAGATATTATAAAAAATCTTGATACATCAAAGAACTATGTAATAGCTTTAAGTGGGGGTGTAGATAGTGCAGTTTTAGCAACCATCGTTGCTAAACAAGTACCTAATGTAAGATCTATATTTGTTAGACATAACCAACAACACTCAAACGAATTAGAGGAATCTGCTAATAGAATTGCAAAAAAGTTAAAAATTTACCACAAGGCTTTAGATTCAAATCTTGAAGAGAACTCATCTGAAACAAAAATGAGAGAAGCCAGATATGAGATTTTATATTCACAATTAAAAGAAGAAGAGATACTTTTGACGGGGCACACACTTTCAGATAAAGTTGAAACTTTTTTTATTAATCTCCTTAGGGGGACAAGAGTCAGAGGTCTAAGATCAATACCTAAAATGACAGAAAGAACAATGAGACCTCTATTAGGAGTCTCAAAAGAGAATCTTATTAAATACGCAAAAGAGAATGATATAGAGTATTTAGATGACGTATCTAATTTTGACAACAAAATTATTAGAAATTGGATTAGAAATGAGTTAATTCCGAAAGTAGATGAAAAATTTTCAGGAACTATTGAGGAAAAAGTAAGTAGCTTAATAACAGAGATCGAATCAATTTTTGAAACAACAGATTTAGATTTTAAATATGTTAAAACTGCAAAAGGATATATAGAAATACCTGTAGCATTAGTTAGGGAAAAAAATATAAAAAGTAATATGTATATTTCATTACTTTCAAAAACATTAGGCATGCCAAGCCTCCAGAAAAAAGATATTGAAAAAATATTAATGGCAATTAATGATGAAAAAAAAGTTAATTTTGATAATAATTGGAGTTGTGGTGTTTCAAATTCCCTATTAATTTTTATAAATAAAAAAATTTGGTCAGAACAGTATGAGACTAAAGAACAAGAACTTGGATTTTTTAAATTCCTATCAACGGAGAAAGTAAAATTTATGAATAATTGGACAGCATTTCTTCCTCAAGAAGAAGCTTTCAGTATTCGTTCAATCAAGGATGGTGACAAAATAAAAGTAGATGGAAAAAATGTTAAAGTATCCGAGATTTTTAGAAATTATGGAATTAATAATGTGTTAAAAGAAGTATGGCCAGTCATTTTTGTAGAAGAAGAAATTTATTGGGTACCAGGTGTTAGAAAATCGGATTCCCTAATTGAGTATGAAAAATCTGGAAAATCAAATATAATGATTGCTTCAATAGAAAAGAGCTCAATTGAAGATTACTAAAACAATAATAAGCGAAGAACAAATTCAAGAAAGAATCATCCAATTAGCTACTGAAATCAATAAAGATTATAAAGGAAAAAATTTAATTATATTAGGAGTATTAAAAGGTGCGTTTATTGCGATTAGTGACTTAGCCAAAAATTTAAATATTGATGTATCTTTTGAGTTCATGAGTATCTCCTCCTATGAAGGTTCTGAATCTACAGGCCAGATAAAGATTGAAAAAGATTTAGATGTTGATATTGCTGACAAAAATATTTTAATTGTTGAAGACATATTTGACACAGGTCTGACGCTCTCTTCTTTAATTGATATTTTAGAATCTCGGAATCCAGAGAGTATTGAAACTATGTGCATGTTTGTAAAGCCCGTAGAGAATAAAATTCCAGTAGAAATAAAGTATAAAGGATTTGAAATTGGTTCAGAATTTGTAGTTGGTTATGGGCTTGACTATATGGGGAAATACAGGGAATTACCTTACCTTGCTGAGCTATCTTAGATTTTCTTTGTTGCTTTTAAAACTTAATATATTAAATTAAAACATAATGGAAGATAAAGAGAAAAAGAATACTAAACCGTTTTTATTATATGTTGCTTTAGGAATACTAATATTTATTGGTGTTCAGCAATACAATCAAACTATAAATGCTCCAGCTGTTTCAACATTTTCTGAATTTCAGGAATCAATTAACAATGGAGAAGTCGTTGAGGCAACCATAAAAGAACAGTCAAATACTGTTCAATTTAAAACAACTAAAGACGATAAAGTTTTTCAAACTGAATACCCAGAAGGATTTGAAGGAGAGATTTTTCAAATATTAATTGATCAGAATATAGTTTTAACAACAGACACAGAGCCAGCAGGCTTTTCGGAATATTTTATTGCCTTCTTACCTTGGTTGTTTCTTGCAGGTTTTATGTTTTTTATGTTTTCTCAAGTTAGATCAAATGGAAATCAAGTAATGCAATTTGGAAAGTCAAAAGCTAAAGAAGTTGATGAGCAGTTACCTAAAGTAACCTTTAAGGATGTTGCTGGAGCAGAAGAAGCAAAAGAAGAGTTAGAAGAAATTAAAGAGTTTCTTAAATCTCCAGAAAAGTTTAATAAACTTGGTGCAAAAATTCCAAAAGGTGTTCTTTTAGTTGGGCCTCCAGGAACTGGGAAAACTTTGTTAGCAAGAGCAGTTGCTGGTGAATCAGAAGTACCTTTTTATAGTATTTCTGGTTCAGACTTTGTTGAGATGTTCGTTGGTGTTGGAGCAAGTAGAGTTAGAGACCTATTTAAAAAAGCAAAAGAATCTGCTCCTTCAATAATTTTTATAGATGAAATTGATGCCGTAGGAAGAATGAGAGGAGCGGGACTAGGAGGAGGTCACGACGAAAGAGAACAAACTTTAAACCAACTTCTTGTAGAGATGGATGGCTTCGAGTCAAATCAAGGTGTTATCTTAATGGCTGCTACAAATAGGCCTGATGTCTTAGACCCAGCACTTCTTAGACCAGGTCGATTTGATCGACAAGTAATAGTTGACAGACCAGACTTAAAAGGCAGAACACAAATCTTAGAGGTTCATGCTAAAGATAAACCACTAGCGAAGAACGTAAATTTAAAAACTGTTGCTAAACAAACTCCGGGCTTCACTGGTGCTGATTTAGCAAATTTATTAAATGAAGCTGCGCTATTAGCTGCAAGAAAAGATAATAAAAAAGTTTCAATTAAAGATATAGAAAATTCAATAGATAGAGTTTTAGCAGGTCCAGAAAAGAAAAGTCAGTTAATGAGCGATAAAGAAAAGTTAATTATTGCTTACCATGAAACAGGGCACGCATTAGTTGGATGGGCTCTCCCTAATGCTGACCCAATACATAAAGTAACAATAATACCAAGAGGAAGAGCACTTGGATATACACAAGCACTTCCTGAAGATGAGAAATATCTTACATCTAAAGCTGAACTAAAAGACAAATTGGCAATGCTAATGGGAGGTAGGGTTGCAGAAGAAATCATATTTGCTGACCCTACAACTGGAGCATCAAACGATATAGAAAAAGCGACAGAAATAGCAAGGAGAATGGTTATGGAGTTTGGAATGAGTGATAAGTTAGGTCCTATGCTTTTTGGAAAAGGTTCCAATGAAGTTTTTTTAGGAAGAGACTACGGGAGACAACAAGATTATTCAGATCAGGTTGCTTCATCCATTGATGATGAAGTGAAGAATCTTTTAAGTGATGCTCATATAATTGCTGGGAAAATTTTAAAAAAGTTTAAAAAACAAATGGAGACAATGGTAAAAGTATTAATTGAGAAAGAAACTATTGATAAAGATGAAATTGCAAAGATATTCAGTTCTATAAGGAAAGTAGATATAAAAGGTACTGGAGCTACTCTAAAATTAGCATGAAAAAGAACACTGAAGAAAAAATAGATGTTAAGGAAGCCTTAGCAGCCTTTCTTTCTGATAATTCAAATAAAAGTATTGAGGAAACGAAAAATATTTCAGAGAGATTTTTAAAGCAAATTGAAATGAAATTAGAAGATAAGGATAATGACATCAATTTTATTTTTAGTGAACTGGATAGTGTTGACCACAACCAGCCAATTTATTTTAAACAGTTACCTTTTATAAGTTTGTGTGAGCATCATTTGTTACCATTTTTTGGATTTGTTGATATTGCAATATTTCCATCACAGAAAATTGCTGGATTCTCAAAATTTGCTGATTTAATTGAGCACCTTTCAAATGAATTAACACTTCAAGAAAAACTTACAGAAACAATAGTCAATACCATTAATGGCGTACTTGAATGTGAAGGAGTTTTTGCGAGAATAAAAGCTAAGCACTTATGCTCAGATATGATTAATCCTAAAAATTCAATTTCTGACATAATCACTACTTATTCAACAGGCCTATATGAGTTAGATTATTCTCTACGCTCAGAAGCAATTTTAAATTTAAATTAATTTGTTTTCCTGGAAAGACTTTTTATCTACACTAGATAAAAAAATTATGGGGATTATAAATATAACTCCCGATTCATTTTTTGATGACGGTGTTTTAGGGTCTAAAAAATTATTACAACAAAGATTTCTAACAGCAAGAGATATGGGTATAAAATTCTTAGACATAGGGTGTATGTCTACTAAGCCGAATTTTGTAAGTATAGACAAGCTAGATGAACTGAATAGATTTCAGTATTTTCTTAATAATATCAATAATGAATTTAAATATTCTATAGATTCCAATACAGTAGAAGTTATTGATAAAGCTCTAGGTTCGGGTTTCTCAGTTATAAATGATGTTTTTGGCTTTCAAAATCAAGAAATAATAAACAAAGCTCTAGAGTATGGTTGTGGGATTATTCTTGTTCATAGACACCCTCTTTCTAAAAATATTCATGAAAAAATGGAGTACAAAGATATAGTTAGTGAAGTTAAAGACCAAATAAATAAACAGATTTCTAGATTAATTGATTCTGGACTACATGAATCTCAAATTGCAATTGACCCAGGGTTAGGGTTTGGTAAGAAATTAGAAGACTCAGCTAGATTATTGTTAGAAATTGAGAAGTTGGCTGGAGACTTTCCTCTAATTGTTGGCTACTCAAATAAGAAATTTATTGATTCAGCATCTTTACCTAAAGACAGCCTTTTAGATCATTGCTATAACTCAGGGGTTTCATTGGTTCGATTACACATAGATAAATGAAATTTAAGTGTAAGCTAATATACTGAGTATTTATAAGGGGATTAATGGCAGGTTTAAAACCAAATGATTTTTACTGGGTGATTGAGGGAAAGCTTGCTGTATCTGAATGTATAGGTGGTGGCGGACTAACAGCAAGAAAAATTAGGAGAGAAGAAGAAATCCAATGGCTAAAGAGCCAAGGGATAAATTCAATTTTTTCTTTATTAGAGTCTGATTTTAATTTAAAAAACTATCAAGAAGTTGGATTTAGAACATATCATTTTCCTCTTGGTCTCAATATTCAAAAGGAATCTGTAGATTTAATTTTTGAGTCCATTAAAGAAGCTTTAGCTGATAAAGAGATAAAACTTTTGATCCATAGAGAGTATTTAGATGAAGAAATACCTGGGATACTCGCAGGTTATTTAATTTATTCAAAACTTCTAGATGATCCAATCTTAGCTAGAACAATTCTTGAAAGAATTCTAGGAAAACCACTTTCTCCTACAGCGATTTCTTTTATCCCGAATAATTAAAAATGTCCTTATCCATTGACGTTAAAGGGATTAAAGCATATGGAAAACATGGTGTTTACACTGAAGAAAAAAAAGAGGAACAACTCTTTTTGGTCGACGTCGAGCTAATGCTTGAAGATGCAAAAGAATTACAAGATTCGCTAGAAGAAACCATTAATTATGAAACAATTATTCAACTAATAATTGACTTAGTAAAAAAAGAATCATTTAATTTAATTGAAACTCTTGCTAAAAAACTACTAGAGGATATTGAGCAATTAGTTAATGAGACAAGTGTGATAAAAGTTATCAAACGGATTTCTGTTACTGTTCATAAACCTGAGACATTACTAAATCAAACAACAGAAGATATAAGTGTTACAGTAAGTGAAGAATTTTAACAAAATTATTCTATCTATAGGTTCTAATGTTGGAAACAGGCAGCAAAATATTGAAAACTCCTTAAAAGAACTATCTAGAATATCTTATATTAAGAAAGTATCTTCTATGTATGATTCAGAGGCAATACTTTTTGAAGAACAAGAAAACTTTTTTAATTTAGTGGTTGAGGTTGAATATAAAAAAAATCCCCTACACCTTTTAAGGGATATAAAAAAAATTGAAAAATTAATTGGAAGAAAAGAAACTTTTAGATACGGGCCTAGGGTGATTGATATAGATATTATTTTTTTCAACAACATTGAGGTGCAAGATAAAGAATTAACCATTCCGCACTATGACTGGCAAAATAGAAGGTTTGTTATAGAACCACTTTCAGAGTTATTTAATGATTTCAAGTTATTAGATTACAAAATAAATGACCAAAAATTACTAAAAGTAGGTACTATAAATTACAAGTAATTACGGGCACCAAATTATTTTAGGGCACGATAAATATGAAAATTGTTAAAGAAATAAATAAAGATATATTAAATAGTGATATTTGTTTAATTCCTACTATGGGGGCGTTGCACGAAGGTCATCTTTCATTAATTGAGGAAGGAAAAAAATTAGGTTTGCCAACAATGGTTTCCATCTTTGTTAATGATAAGCAATTTAACGAAGAAGAGGATTTTAATAGTTACCCTAGGCCAATTGAAGATGACATAAAAATTTTACAGGACTTGAATATTGACTATCTATTTATTCCAGAAAATAGTTATATTTATTCTGAAAATGCTTTTGAGGCAATTGATTCTGGAGTATTAGGGAAACAATATGAAGGTAGTTCAAGACCGGGACATTTTGACGGGGTCCTCACTGTTGTTAATAGACTATTCGAATTAATTAAGCCTAAAGTTGCAATTTTTGGAAAGAAAGATGCCCAACAATTGTTTTTGATTAAAGAACTGATATTTAAAAAAAGATGCGAAATAGAAATAATTGAAGGTAAAACTATCAGGGAAAGCTCAGGCCTAGCATTAAGTAGTCGAAATCTATTATTAACTCATAGTGGTAAAGAGAAAGCCACTTTACTTTATACAATACTTAAAGAAGCAAAAAATTTTTTTTCCGATAGAAGAGAATTGGATGCTTTTGAAATATTTAGTTCGAAGTATTCAAATATAGGTATTGATTATTTAGAAATATTAGATTTAGAAACATTTTCTGAGCCAACAGAAAAAACAGTTGAATATATTATTTTATTAGCTGCAATCATAGATGATGTAAGGTTAATTGATAATATTGAATTTAAATTGGAGGATGCATGAAAAAAATTATAGCTATTGATGTTGGCAATAGTGAGACAACTGTTGGTGTTGGCAATTCTGATGCCTGGGCAGGTTATCGATTTACCACCAGAAAAACAATAACTTCTGACGAGTTACTTATGATGTTCAAAACAATTATTGATATAAAACCTCTTAAAGAAAATTCAATTGATGGGGCAATAATTTGTTCAGTTGTTCCTCAGATTACTAATAGTGTTGCATTGGCAACTAGTAAGTTTATTTCCAAAGATGCAATAGTCGTTGGACCAGGAGTGAAAACAGGTTTAAAAGTTAATATCGACAACCCAAAGGAGTTAGGCCCAGACAGAATCGCTAATTCTATTGGAGGGTATATTAAAACAGAATCTTCAGTTATTGTTGTTGACCTAGGAACTGCAACTACTTTTGATCTAGTTAATGATAAAAAAGAATACTTAGGTGGATCAATTGCACCAGGTATAAAAATTAGTTTAGATGCACTTACTTCAAAGACATCTTCTCTTAAGTCTGTTGAACTTGAGATGCCAAAAAATGTTGTTGGGAAAAATACTTACGAAGCAATACAAAGCGGTCTTATATTAGGGCATACCTCAATGATTGATTCCATGATTGAGAAAATAATTCTTGAGACGGCATTAGCACCAAAAATTCTTATTACTGGTGGTTTAGGTAAGGTAATTCAACCTTTGTTAAATATTAAATCTAAATTTGAAGAGAACTTAACATTAGATGGACTTGAAGAAATATATAAATTAAATAATTAGGCTATACAAGTGAGCAATTTTTCAAAATCAGAAAAGGAAATTTTTGAATTAAGAAAGCAAAAGATTAGTTTTTTTAATGAAATAACTCCTAATTCTTTTCCAACAAGCTTTGAAGGTGCTGTCGACATAAAAGATATTATTGAGAAGCATAATGATATAGAGCCTGGAGAACATGCAGGAATTGAAGTCTTAATTAAAGGAAGGATTCTACAAAGTCGTTCTTTCGGGAAGCTTTCATTTTTTGATTTGTTAGACAATACAGGCAAAATACAACTTTTAGTTGATAAAAGCAATATGTCCAAAAAAGAGAAAGCTCTTTTTGAAAATTATGACACGGGAGACATTATTGGAGCTTTTGGTGAAATTATGAAAACTAAAAAAGGAGAATTATCAATAAAGGTAAAATCTAGCACTATCCTCTCAAAATCATTAAAAACACTCCCAGAAAAATGGCATGGTTTAAAAGATAAAGAAACAAGATTTAGACAAAGATACCTTGATTTTATTGTAAATCCAGATTCAAAAAGAACTATTGAAATAAGATCAAAAATAATAAATCTAATTAGGAACTTTATGGAAGCAGAAGGTTTTATTGAAGTTGAAACTCCAGTCTTACAACCCAAAGCAGGAGGAGCTATAGCAAAGCCTTTTACAACTCACCACAATGCTTTAGATGTGGATATGTATCTTAGAATAGCTCCAGAGTTATACCTCAAGAGATTAATAGTTGGAGGTTTTGAGAAAGTATTTGAATTAGGCAAAGTCTTTAGGAATGAAGGCATAGACCAAACACACTCACCCGAATTCACAATGATGGAAAGTTATGAAGCGTATGTTGATGTCAATACAGTAATGGACATGGTAGAAAATATGTGTTTACACATTTTTGATGAATTAGGTATTGCAAAAAATATGAAATTTATGGACATTGAAGCTAATTTTTCTGGACCATGGGAAAGAGTTAGTATGTATGAACTTGTATCAAGAAAGTTTAAAGTTGATATAAAGCATGACTCTGATATAAAAAAAGTAAAAAGTGCATTAAAAAAACAGTTAGACAATAAACCAGAAGCGAAAACAGTTGGATTATTGGTTTATGAGCTTTTTGAAAACTATATTGAAGATGATATTACTAATCCTACTTTTGTTACAGATTATCCAGTTGAGGTCTCACCATTTGCCAGAGAAAATAAGAATAAACCAGGGGTGACTGAAAGATTTGAGTTGTTTGCATTTGGAAGTGAGCTAGCAAATGGATTCTCTGAGCTGATTGATTCTGAAGAGCAAGAAAATAGACTAAAGGCACAGGCACAGCAAAAAGCTAAAGGGGACGAGGAAGCGCACGTTGAAGATCAAGATTATGTAGAAGCTCTTCAATATGGATTACCACCAACTGGAGGTCTTGGATTTGGAGTTGATAGGTTCGTAATGATTTTGACTAACAATCCCTCAATAAGAGAAGTCTTGGCCTTTCCTCATTTAAAACCTGAAAATTAATTACTTCTATTTATAAGGTAGTTACTTATATCAAATAAGATTTCTTTGATTTTGGAATCCTGGATATCATCTAAGTTGCGCAAGCCTTCTTTAAAGTGGAGATCTAAATATTTTTTAGATTCATTAATTATTCTTTCATTATTGAATTCTTCAACAACATCTGACAAATTAATTTCTGAATTCTTTATTTCTTCTAATATTTTTTTTATTTTTTGTTTATTTTCAGACAAAGCAATAAGGACAGGAAGAGTATAAGTTCCTTCAAGAATATCTTTACCAGCTTCTTTGCCTAGCTCTTCAGTGCTAGAACTTAAATCTAAAATATCATCTGTTATTTGAAAAATTAATCCACTGTGCCAAGCCCAGTTACTAATTGCTTTAGTTGTTTTTTCGTCACATTCAGAAGCTATAGCTCCAAGTTTTGCGCTAGTTCTTATCAAGCTTGCTGTTTTTCCTTCTATGACTTTCATGTAATCTTCTGTACTGTGTTCTGTGTCATATTGATACCGAACTTCTTTTGTCTGCCCTTCAACAAGTTCAGCATATGTGGATGCTAATAATTTTACTGATTCAAGACCTAGAGTTTCAGAGGCAAGTTCTGAAGACCTTGCAAGCAAATAATCTCCTGCGAGTATAGATAAAGTTGTGTTCCACTTTACATTAGCACTTTGAACGCTTCTTCTAGTTTCGGCGTCATCGATTACATCATCATGGTATAGACTTCCTAAGTGTATTAACTCAACGGCCACAGCGGCATCAATTATTCTTTTATTATCACCATTACCCAATTCCCCAGCTAATAAAGTACAGATAGGCCTAAATCTTTTACCCCCAGCTTTTATTAAATACTGAGAAATATCATTTAAATAAGAATCTTTGGAACTACTAATTTCATAAAGTCTATTTTCAAAATTTTCTAAATTAATCCACAATTGTTCGATGGGTATAATTTTTCTTAGGCTACTTGAGTGCATATATCTAAGGATAAGTGAGTTTTATAAATAGATGAAATTTTGATTTAGATGTATAAACAAAGTCTTATTAATATAGTTATATGTTTGAGAGGTTTACTGATAGAGCCAGAAGAGTTGTAGTTCTTGCACAAGAAGAGGCAAGGCGATTAAATCACAACTACATAGGTACTGAGCATATTTTACTGGGTTTAATACAGGAAGGTGAAGGGCATGCCGCTAAAGCCCTTGAAGAATTAAATATTAATATTGACAGCGTTAGGTCTGAGGTTGTTGAAATTATAGGGGAAGGACAGCAATCCCCAAGTGGTCATATTCCCTTTACACCAAGAGCAAAAAAAGTTTTAGAACTTTCTCTTAGAGAAGCACTTCAACTAGGTCACAACTACATAGGTACTGAGCATATTTTATTAGGACTAATAAGAGAAGGAGAGGGCGTTGCAGCACAAGTACTAAAGAAATTAGGCGCAGAGCTTTCTCAGGTTAGGCAGACAGTAATTAAGTTAATCTCCAACTCAGACGAAGGGAAGAAACCACAGGCAGCGTCTACTGGAGGTAGAGAAAGGCCTGGATCAGGAACCGGGTCAGCAATACTAGATCAATTTGGTAGAAACTTAACAAGAATGGCTAAAGAGGGGAAGCTTGATCCAGTAATAGGGAGAACAACAGAAATTGAAAGAGTTATGCAGATTTTATCACGAAGAACTAAAAACAACCCAGTATTAATTGGTGAGCCTGGAGTTGGGAAGACAGCAATAGTAGAAGGGTTGGCACAAAAGATTGTTTCTGGTGATATACCATCAACACTTCAAGGAAAACAGATATATACATTAGATCTATCAGCTTTAGTTGCGGGTTCAAGATACAGGGGCGATTTTGAAGAAAGATTAAAAAAAGTACTTAAAGAAATAAGAACAAGAGGGGATATAGTTTTATTTATAGATGAAATTCACACTCTAGTTGGTGCAGGAGCAGCAGAGGGAGCAATTGATGCTGCTTCTATTCTTAAACCAA
>Ga0207992_1001005_pt1 | contig 13261 bp, 18 predicted proteins | sample ETN02SmetaG_FD_185788 | JGI IMG/M metagenome (GOLD analysis project Ga0207992, IMG submission 185788) | Marine microbial and viral communities from oxygen minimum zone, Eastern Pacific Ocean - ETNP2014F10-02SV255 (SPAdes) (version 2) | ecosystem: Environmental > Aquatic > Marine > Oceanic ...
TAAGCCTTTCTTCTAGACCAGCAATGAATGTTGTCCAAACTTTCTGTCTCTTAGATTGAAGAGTCTCTTTTCCTTTAGGTATACCCACAGAAAAAACAAAACTCAAAGGAACATCCTGACGAATAGCATCTCTAGCAGAACTAAGAACAGATCCAATACGAGCTTCAAAGTTTACCATATGAACTGCAAGAGTTTTCTCTTCATCATTCTTCCAGTAATCAGAAACCCAAGGATCCACAATCTTAGTTTCTAAAAGATTGGGTACTGAAGCAGCATTATGAGCAGTATAACGATCCACCTGCTCCATCTTATCATCATATGTATAATCAGTAATGATTGCCTTAACAATCTTATCTCTTGTTGTAGGAGAAAGATGTGCTCCAAGATCATTAACTTCTGCTTTAACAGCAGCAGATGTATAAGTTCCAAGTATACTTGTAACATCACGTACAGATGTTTCAACATCTTCTGGTGAAGAATTGTTATGTACTAAGTCCTTACGATTGTTTGACTTACAAGCAAATCTAATTCTTGCTACTTCATCATCAAACCTTACTGCCTGACCCATCCATCCAGCAATGTCTAGATCAGCAGAAACAGTCTCTCTATGGAATGCATTAATCTTATTGTCAGTTTTTGCCTCCCAATAGATCATACTTCCTTCTGCTGTATTGATACCAAACTCCTCAATATCTTCCTTAATCTCTCCACACTTACCGAAATCAATACCTCCCCTTCTACCAGGATTATCCCAATTACCTTGAAGTTCACTCCAAAGTTTCATAGCAGGTGTTCCTACTAAATGGGCACCTTTAACACCATATGTTGAGGGAACATATTTCCAATTCTCTGGGACACAGGCCTCTGCGTCCCAATATTGTGATACGTATATCGCAGCACTTTGTCCTGTCACTGTCATAAAAAAATTTCACTTATGTAAATAGTATATCACCTCTTCAAGAGGCTGTCAAGCTTTTTTTCTCAGAAAACCAAATCTTTTTCTGCTTCTCCTCTGGTACAAACTTTTCTAGTACCACTGTGAGTAGACCATCTTTGTAGTCCACTGTCTTAACTTCTATATCATCACCCAGTTGCCATGTCTTTGCAAAGGATCTAGAAGCGATTCCTTTATGAGCATACTTTGGTTCGTCTTTAGTCTCTGGATATGCTGATACTGTTAAGAGGTTCTCTTCTGTTGAGACTTCAATATCTGATCTTGAAAATCCAGCAAGAGCGACTTCCAAAGTGGTTCTGTTATCTGGTCCAGAACTAATGTTATAAGGTGGATAACTTGTTCCACCTCCAGCAAGAGCTTCAAGTCTGGTGAGTCTTTTGATGTCATTTTCAAATCCTAACATATAAGGGGTATAGGTATCCCAGTCAAATGTGACCATTGTTGTGTCCTCCGTAAAGCGACTGTAGTTTATGTGACCCGTTAAGCATCACACTACTATTTAAGCAGTGGTGGACTAAAATGTCAAGCGGTAAACCGAAATATTTTATTCGGTTTCCTGCTTCTTTCTGCCAATATTATACTTAGATTCTAGTGTCCATTCACTTTTATCCTTAAAACTTAACACTTTGATTTGATTTAAAGGTGCAAGGTCTTCTACTTGAGTCTCATTAACTATACCAATCAATCCCCAATCAGATAGGAGTTTTGCTATCCTATTCCTTCTCTGGAGATCATTGGTTGAAAAATTTGTATTCTTTCCATCAAGAGCGAAGAGTTCCTTAAAATGTACGATGTAATACTTCCCTTGCTTATGTAAGATATGACATGATTGATATATCTTCTTCTCTTTCCTAGAGGCCACACCAATACGTGTTAGTGTCTCTCTCACCTTTAGGAAATCATCAGGTTCACCCAGTGTGACCTCAACCATGTCAGATTGTTTCCACTGAATTTCAACTTCGCTTGCCATTGTTACCACCTTTTCTCAATAGATATGCAATTTTATCTAGTTGATCCTTGGTGAGAATCCTTAGTGCTTGGAGAGCCTTATCATCATTATAACCATAATACTCTTTAACTACGTCAAGATAATCAATAGAATCTTTCCTAGCCCAAGGAGAAAATCTTTTCCTTGGTTTCACACTATTTAGTAAAAAATCGTATTGCATCTTAGTTGGCAAATGAGAATTTTTATTCATCTCATTAGCATACAATACAGTGTCAGTAAAGGATGACAAGCATCTATTCACAACATAAGCAGGATACTTCTTAGCAGCATCCTGATCATCATCCAATATATTCTTCTTGGACTGATTGATTGAGTAAAGGTAATCTTTCAGTTGGTACATCATTCCAATGGCGTATCACGCCAGCAGTAATAAAACAATTAGTGACAAGGTAAGTAATGAAAATAGTACTGCGAACAGCACATACCGCATTATCATACTCTGTAGTTGTATGATCCGAGAAACTTCCCAAGGCATACTTCCATATCCTCAATAATTTAACCATTCAATTGTTCAGGCTTATTGGAAAACCCAAGAGTAGTACGGCGATGCCAAAGTTCTTGAACACCCATGTCTTCCGCTTGTTTCAATGCACCCCGTAATCTTTCAAGTTCTTCTTCATTATAGAGCCAAGGCTGCTTCAATGCTTTTCTTAATGCTTTCTTTGCTTTCATGATACTTTTTGTTCTGCTAATTGATTTATAACTGCTGGTAGTATAGCATACTCCTTTCTTTGAATGGCCTTTGTTAATGATTTAACATTATCCTCAGGTAGAATAGGAACTTCTGCTTGCATAATAACTTCACCACCATCTAATTCTTCGTTAACATAATGAACTGAACATCCACTAACCTTATCTCCACTATCTAATGCTTGCTCCACAGCACTCAATCCTTTATACTTAGGAAGTAATGATGGATGAACATTTATAATAGGACAAGGAAATGAAGAAGGATTCTTAATGACTCTCATATATCCTGCAAGAACTATAAGATCAACTCTCCAAGATTCAAACAATTGAATCATCTGATCCTCATCTTTATGACTTACGTAACAAGACTGAATGCCAAACTTACGTGCTCTTCTAAAAGCACCACAATCTTTTTTGTTGTATATCATTAACACAACTTCATGGTGACTACAAACACGAACGATATTCTCAAAGTTTGTTCCGTTACCAGAACACATGACACCGAGTCTCATTTTATTCCACGGGATATTCACGGCCCGTGAGATCAAAGTATGACTGGGGTAATGGATCAGGGTTGTCATATGGTCCCTCCAATTTCTTTTTGTACTCACGTTCATCAAGCACTTCGTTAATAAGAATTTTCATCTCCTTAACATAAGTTTCAGTAAATAACCGTTGAGGTTTTACCATCATCGGTTTATATACTTGAGGTTTTAACTTGAGTTTATCTGCCTCCTCTGGTGTAAGAGGAGCACCCATGCCCTGTGTATCAATACCCATCAGTCCTTAAAATTAGCGTTAACACCAATCACCTTAGCGTTTGGGTTTCTTGCAAGAGCCACCTCACGTGCCTCCTGATAGTTACGAGCACGAACAGTCTCGGTAAAGACTTGACCTGCTACGTAAAGTTTTACATCACATTTCATAATTCAAAAGGACTAGTTCCTTCCTCGTTGCCTGATCTGTATTATAGCACCCTACAGAGCGCATGGTGTATGTATGTGCAAATTCCCCAACTGTCCACTCCTTGAAGCGATCCTTCACAATTTGGTTAGAGTTATAAGATATTAACATAGGACTAGTATAACCGTCACACCAATTAGCAAAGGCATCATGATCAAATCCCTTATGCATACCACCCTTTCTACCATAGAGATTGTCTTTGATATCATATGGTGGATCTAAGTAAGTGAATACATCCTTCTCATCTGTTAACATTCTTTCATAAGAAAGATTTGTTATTGTCCAATTCTGAATTAATTCTGAATATTCTGAAAGGCGATCAATTCCTGCAAAGGAGAAGTTAGATTCTGATGCTTGTGGCGAGAAGGAACTAGACTCAGTAAGACCACTAAAGGAACACTTATTAACGATATAAAAAGCGCAGGCCTTAACAAAATTTGATTCTTCCTTATCATTAATAATTTTTTTAGATTCATTAAATAAAGTTCTTGCAGTATCACGGTCAGGATACTTATTCTTCTTAGACCAAATAGCATCTTGAAGATCCTGACCATTATGCTGCAACTCGCACCAGAAATTATACAGAGGCTCATACAGGTCATTAACCCAGATCTCTATATTAGGATATCGTTTTGTAATTTCTAGTGAAACAGACCCACCACCTAGGAAGGGTTCTCTAAACTCTCTTACCTTTGAAAGGTCTGGGAGGAACTGCAACAACTTTACTACTGCTCTGCTCTTCCCTCCTGGATATCTCAGTGGTGTCTTCAGTGATTTTAGCGTTCTTGGCATAATAAGGATTTGGTCTTTTTAACTCAGTCATGATTACCACCTGGTATCTGTACTGTAATTTAGCATAGATTATCTAAATTTGCAACTTAACCTCATAACCTTTAACTATTTTTTTAAAAGTTATATGGCTCATGCTAGTGGTGTTTGGTAATTTCTCTGTAGGAACCATCCATACACCATCTTCTTTCAAATAAACAAATGCCATATGTGTGCATACATCTTTATACTTGACTTTATAATTTGTTTGTAACGCCCATACAGGTTTGTCAGATTGAGAAGATTTAACCTGAACAGTAAGAAAATCATTCCCTTTCTTTAGAATGAAATCACTGCCCCATATATCTTCAACAGGTCTATAAACCTCATACCCCTTTATCATCATAAGATTCTTAAACTTATCTTCTGCTAGATTACCTACAGCTTTATTCCTACCTGCTAAAAGAATCTCTTCAGGAGAAAAGAATGATGTCTTCAAGGAATTCTCAAGAAGTATAATCTCATCATATTCCTTTGCTCCCTTAACCAATGCCTTACCTTTATCTTTAGTCTGCAAAGATTTATTAACTGGACCTTTCCAATGAGGTTGTTTAGAAATATGTAAATGCCAAACATTTCCTCTCATAAAGATGAAAGCATCTTCATAAATCTCAGTTTTATCTTTCCAAAATTTCATCTGAATTCACAACTCATCATGATCTCTGTTAAACATGCAAGCATGTTGATCTCTTGGTCAGGTACTATGGTAATGTCCCTCATGTACTTGGCCATGATGAGAACTGCTTCTGGAATAGAAGCAGGTTTTAATACACCATACAAACTGTCATAAACCTTTCGCATAACAGAACTAGGATCATTATCCATGTGCTGTACTACCCAAGACTTGACTGTGGTAAACTCTTTTTTTGCTAACGCATGTAATAAGGAATCCAAATTAACATCGCTAACATCAACGAGAATAGCACTGTCAATGGATCCAGAACTAGCATACCGTTGACACTCATTAATAAGCCTACGCCAATCAGGATAGTAACGCTTAATAAGTTTCGCAATAACTTTGTCTTCAAACTCAACTTTTTCATTTTTCAAAATCCATCTTAAACGATCAAAAAATTGTCCCTGTAATGCTACACTCTGTCCATTCTTTACCCGAAAATCAACCACTGTACACCTAGAGTGCAATGGTTCAATAATCTTATTAATAAAGTTGCAAGTAAATATGAACCTGCAATTACTGTGAAACTCCTCTACAGCACTTCTAAGCGAGAGTTGTACATCGTTGGTCGTGTTATCTGCTTCATCTATAATAACGACCTTGTGGGACGCTCCAGAGGTGAGTGAGACCGTTGAAGCAAACGTCCTTATTCTATTCCTCACCGTGTCAAGGAACCTACCCTCATCAGATCCATTGATCATGATGTAGGATGCACCAATCTCATCACATAAAGCTTTAGCAATTGTAGTCTTACCTACACCAGCAGATCCAGAAAGAAGTAGATTAGGAAGTTCCCTTTGCTCTACAAATCCCTTGAATACATTCTTGATGCTGTCAGGTAAGATACAATCTTCAACAATGGTAGGACGGTATCGTTCTACCCATAAAAAATCATTCTTCATCAGTGGCGACCATAATACCTTTTTCTCTTAGATCGTAATATCTCATACGAATTTGATTCTTGAACCAAGCAGACCTATTAGGAGCAAGGTCATACTTTACTAACTCATCAAGAATCTTCAGAAGGTCTTGCTCCTTTGGAGTAAAAGAAATCTGAACAACTCTTGAATGATGGGTCATGGCTCCAATGCGACGTAATAGGTCAAGTCTAAATTAGTACTGTTCCATTCCGAAATAAGGTCTTTGGATACCTTAACACTGTAGTCACCAGGGAGTAAACGAATGTTCTCAATTTTAATATCCAGTGAATAATCACCAGTGCAAGAACCACTAATGGATTGCTTATAAGTATTACTGGTATCATTTTCCTTATCCTTTAATACTAATTGAACTTTACCATCCTTAGACTGGAATGTGAGATCTGGTAAACTATACACAGCAGATGCTTTCTGCAATGCAAGTAAATCATGCTCTGTTAAATTGAATTGTATATCTGCACCTGGAAAGCTTACATTCTTTTCTGGTGCTGACTTAAGGGTGATCTCAGGGTCAGAAAAATAATACTTGACAGCCCGACCATTGCCAACAATGCGAACAAAGTCATCACGGGAGAAGTCCAGTTGAGGATCGTTAAACAAAGAGATACCAGAAAGAAATTGACTGAGATCATATATTGCGAAGTCCACAGGAAAAGTTTCCTCACAGGTACACTTTGCGAGGATGTTCTCTGCGTTACTGATTGTCCTAAGGGTGTTTCCTGCCCTAAAGACAATGGAAGAATTGATGGTGGCAAAGTTTTTAAGGACATCTAATGTTGTTCTTGATAATGTTACTGTCATTTACTTGTCATAATCTACGGAAAAAGCGGTAGCTCCAGTCTGAGCAGCATCATGTGCTGCACGTTTGTCATTAAAGTGACAAAGTAATACAGCATAGTGGATAATCTTAAGGATATCCTTACGTGCTGTACCCTTCCTATCGTACCGTGAGGCATATTTCAAAATGTTAGACCTACAGAATGCCTCTGCGTCACCTACTGAATCAATCAAGTCCAATGTCTGAACATTTCCTGCTGAGTAGTGACCCCTGTAGGTATTGCTAATGTAATCAGAGACTTCTCTTAGAATCTCCTTCTCATCATACTTCATATTTGTTCAAGGCAACCATACAAATTGTATATCATCATAATAGCATTCCTTAGAACTTCCGTCAAGCTTCCTGACAAAAATTTTATCTTCCTTAACTCTTTCAACTCTGGCAGCACCCCCATGTAGGGATACAACACTGCCAATGAATCTACAATCTCCCAATTTAATCATTTAAATAATCCCTCTCAGTTTTGTATAATGTATCTGGATTTTTTAGAATCTCAATCCCAAGTACTATTTCTGGGTAGAGCCATTCATCTAATGGTTGTGAACAGTTCTTCCAGTTGTCTGGATGAGCACAGTTCACAACTACCACAGAAAAGAACGCAGATATGTAACTAAGAATCTGATACATCTGTTGTCTCTGTTACTACTTCTGCATCAATCTTATCATAGAGTTCCAAGAATGATTGCTTGGTCTCCTCATCAAATCTATTTACGCAAACCTTGATTGCTTTAAGACGATCATTCCATATTGCAAATGCACGAACAATGTGTACTAGACGGCGAGTTGAGATAACTTCATCTATACCACCATCACGGAATGTCTTACGAATAATATCGGCCCAGTTAGCAAGGTTCTCACAGAATGCTTCATCAAGTACACCAAGTGAACTAGATGCCTTCTCAAGGATCTTCTGCTCAGTCTTAGCAGTAGGATAATCTTGCTCAAAGGTTAAAGCAAATCTCTCAAGGAATGCTTCATTGAGAACATTAGTTCCTATGAACCTACCATCATCAGACCCTTTACCTTTTGTATTGGCAGTTGCAATAACGTTAAAGCCTGGTGCTCTACGAACATACTTACCAATCTTCTTTAAGAAAACTCCTTTACCTTCTAAGATGGATTGTAAACAAAGTATCTTATTAGATGCAAGGTCCACTTCATCCAGAAGTAAGATCGCCCCACGTTGTAGGGCTTCAACGACTGGGCCGTTATGCCAGACTGTCTCGCCATTAACAAGGCGAAACCCACCAATAAGATCGTCTTCATCTGTCTCTATCGTAATGTTTACCCTGATCAATTCTCTACCAGCAGCAGCACATGCTTGCTCTACACTAAGTGTCTTACCATTACCAGACAATCCAGTAATAAATGTAGGATAGAACATAGAAGACTGAATGATCTTCTTAACATCAGTAAAGTTACCAAACGGAACATAGTTTGGATCCTTATCTGGAATAAGGTTTTGCTCTACAGCAGGGATAGCAGGAAGTCCTTCATAGACTCTCTCTAGCTTCTCTGCTACAGATAGATTCCATGTTCCACGTGTAACTTTCTGGAACTGTGGAAGTCTATTAATTCTTTTAGTGACACTCTGAACCTTAACTCCAAAATGGTCAGCAGCATCTCTCACCTGATCGCTAGTTACTGTTTCTCCATCCTTTGATAGGAAACTAATCAGATCTTCATTAGTAAATTTAGATTGGAAAGGCATTTCTTTTTTGTCTGTATGAATATAGTATAGGGTATTTGAAAAGGAATGGGGAAGGTTGTGGACACTTCCCCAACTGGTCACGCTACATGAGATACAAATGAATTTAGTAGCTTCTTATTAGTGGACTTACTCTTAAGCATCTTCTTGAATGCTCTAGTAATCTCACCCTTCTTAGCACCTTCAGATACTTCAAACTCATTATCATCTTCAAGATCTTTTGAAGAGATAGCATAGAGAGCACTATATCCTTTTGGTTCTGGAATAATAGCAGACTTCTCTTTACGCCATTGCTTCTGAATTTCTTCATAATGACCAAAGGTTCCAAAACGAGCAACGAATTCAGATAGTCTCTTGGCAGGAAGTAAACGGAATCCAATTACATTCACACCAGGATTTCTATCACGAACCTGCTCTATAAAAGTAGAAGTTGAAGAATTCCACCCATCCATCTGACCATAAACTCTACCTGTCTTACGATCACGTAACTGACAGCGACCATACTCAAGACTACGAGCTGTTACATAATCCTCACGATCTTCTCTCTGAACAAGAGAACCATAGGTTACACTATTTGCTTCACCATCACTAAGAATACAAGCATTTACTTTCTGAAGATCATTATCCTTCTTAAATTTAGGAATAATATAATTCAACATAATAACTGCTTCATTCAATGGAGTACCAGATAAATTTAATCCTGGTGATGCTGAATAAGAAGTATTATGTGCAAAAGAATAAGCTTCTCTAAAGAAGTTCTTACACTGTCTATCATAATCCTTTGGATTAGAACGAGAAGAAACAAAATTCACCATATGAAAACGATCTTCATCTAAATGAACTTCATGTCTTTTTAAATTCTTACCATTAGAGCCTCTATTTCCATACCATCCATAATAAGGTTCAACTGCTTCTCCACTATCAATTGCACGTTGTGCTATCTGCCACTCATTAGTGAAAGCATATACTTCAAATGGGATCTGTACTTTCTTACAGAATGCAGTCAAGTTAAGGAGTTGCTTAACAGTAGCAAGTATCTCATGCTGCATAGAACCTGACCAATCAAGAACAAAGATCATACCGTGGTTCTTACCATCAGGTACAATATTAATTCTCTTGAATAGATCTTCATTATACTTATATGTGTGAAGATTCTTTGTATCTAATACACCAGTCCTAGCAGTAGAACTACGTGCATATGCATCAGCAGACTTACGGCACTCAAACTCTTTGACAAGATAGTTTACTTCTTTCTTATTTGAATTACGAAACTCATAATACTCAGCATCTACATCTGAATACCGACTCTGAAATTTGTATGCGTAATCTACTGGTTCTTCTCGCTCACCTGCATTCTCTTCAATCCATTCATGAACAACCTTCCAATCAACAATAAACCTATCTAAGTTAACCTTCTCAGGAATCTCAATATAAGTAATGTCTCTACCATAAGTTGTGTTGGTTAATGATTCAGTCCTTCTATCAAACTTCTCCTGTGTACTTCCTTCTTCATGATGCTCACCAGCACCGCCAGAAGAACTAGGTGTATCTAATTGAGCAGGATCTTGTCCACCTTGCTGTGATTGTGGGTTTCCTGTTGTCTGATATTCTTCCTCTCCACCTTCTTCTCCACCTTCTAAGTTTTGACCATCACCTTGACCACCACCTGCTCCATTACTGGGCAAAGGTAGTTGTTGAGTCTGTTCCTCTGCCTCTTTCTGTACTTCTACAAACCTACGAATATCTTCAGCAAGGCTTAATACCTGATCAAATGTTTCAGTGTTCTCTGCACGTGTTACAAATACTTTCTCATCCTCTTCAAAAGGAATAAGAGCAGCAGCACCAACCTTATAGTGTAGATTGATACGGTCAATCAAACTAAACTCTGTTAGATCCTCATCTTGAATCTCAAAAAAGTCCAATGCGTTGAGTTCAGCATACCCACCATTAAAGCTCTTACGAAGACCAGGATACTTACGCTTCATTAATTTCTCAATGCGAACATCTTCAACGACATTCACATATGACTGGGGAACCTGAACCTTCTCAGTCCAGTCTTCATTAGGTGTGAACAATGCATGTCCAACCTCATGGCCAACAAGCATATCATATACAATGCTGCTTGCTTTGTCCCACTTAGGTAAGGTAAGTACTCTGCGATCTACATCAAACTGTGCAGTAGGTACACTACGATGCTCAACTACTAGATTCTCTGTCGCTAGTAGTCTGGCAAGATTTCCTTTGATTTCCTTGTTGGACATTCATCTCTGTTGCTGATGTACATAGCATAACAAAGAAATGGGTCATCCGATCAAGGCATGTGTCACTTCGTGAACTGTCTCCTCCATGATAGAATAGTTCTTATCCTTACTAACTGTAATGGTTCTATCAAACTTATCATCTAGAATAGTCTTGTGTGAAATAACAAATACGTTTGTACTATCATCAAAGTTACGTAGGATCCAACCAAGGTCAGAAGTACCCGATTGATCAAGCGATCCATCAAAGATTTCATCTAGTATAAGAAGGTTGGTGTCAACTGAGTTCTTTAGTTTAGCAATACTTCTCCAAGTAAGCAAGAGTGCTATATCAATACGTGCTTTCTCACCCTCACTAAAGGATTCATATGTAAACACATCACGGTATCTAGACTTAATAGTTTCTTCAAAGTGTTCATCTAAAGTAAAGTTGACATAAAAATCCATACTCTGGAGGAACTGATTGATCAGTTTATTCATCGTAGGAAGGTACGTCTTAATAATTCTTGTCTTGATACCACTGTCCTTAAGTAGTGTGGCAGCAACATTTAAGACATCACTTTCTTTCTTACCATCAAGATAAGCCTTCTTCACATCTTTCTTCTCAGAAAGTAAGCCTTCAAGCTTACTATACTCAGCCTTCTTATCTGGCGTTGCTCCTTCCAATTCTTTAATCTCCTGATCAATCTCTTTAAGACTATTTCTAACAGTCATTAACTGATAATTAATATTGGTTATAGTAGAATTCTTTAGATTAACTTTGTGTGATAGTGTGACAAATTTTTCATTTCTATTTTCTTCTTCTTCAATGGCCGTCTGAAGTTCTGCATATCCACTATCCATATCTTTGATCTTAGTCTCCAATGCACCAGTCATAGCAAACACAAAATTCTTCTCAAGATCCTGATGGCAGGTAGGACACTCATCATTGTCCTCAAAGAACTTATGTTCCTTCTTACATGAATTTAATTTGGTATTTAACTTGATCAGTATGGTATTTAATTGCTTCAATTTATCAGAACTCTTTGAGTACTCAGACATTTCTTCATTAAACTTACCAATTTGTAATGTGAGAGTATTGATTTCCTTATTATACTCATTCTCTTCGTTAAGAAATTCTACGATTTTTTCTTTCTTCTTATCAATTTCTGCATCAGTTTTCTTCTTCAACTCCAACATATAATTCTTTTGAAGTTCTATCTTTTCATCAAACAAATGAATCTGATAATCTAGATCCTTTATCTCTTCTCTATTCTCTCTAATTTTATCCTTCAACTTACTATTCATTACAGAGAATACTTGAATATCCAAAATATCCTCAATGATCTCTCTACGTTGCTGACCTGGTAAACGCATGAAAGGGATGAATGTACTAGATCCTAACACTACAATCTGTGTGAATGACTTGAAGTTCATCTTCAATACATTCTGTTCTAAATTCTTCTGTTGATCTACGGCCTTAGAATCCTCATTCCACATCTGACCATTACAATAGATCTCAAACTTATTTGGTTTGATACCTCTTACAATCTTATAATGATTCTTACCGATACTAAACTCTATCTCAACCATAGTGTCTTTCTCATTGACACTATTGATCAGCATACTCTTACTAATCTTTCTAAATGGTTTTCCAAACAGCGAAAAAGTCAACGCATCTAAGATGGTTGACTTGCCTGATCCATTGTGACCAACAATCAGATTTGTTCGTGAACGCTGAAGATCTACCTCAGAATAAACATTCCCCGTTGACAGGAAGTTCTTCCAACGAACTTTTTCAAAAACAATCATGGTTTAGTTATCGCATCAGGGGGTATAATAAATTCATCACCAGATATTATAGAAAATTTTTGGCCTTGTGCTCTACATGCATAAATTATCTGTTCTGGTTCGGTTTCTACAACTTCTAATTCTGGATTCTCTTCATCACTTTCTAACTGTATTACATACCTATCAGCATCATCCTCTTCTATAAAAATAGGTACAATCCTCTGTTCCTTTGCATCAAAGACTGAATATATTCCCTGTGGATTATCTTTTAATGTGATGACAAACATAGCACTACACTACCTCACATGATTCTATGTATAGAGACTGCATTAACTTTTTAAGATCGGTTTTATCTACCGACAAGTCAATCTCATCAATATACTCACTCAATAATGTGAGGGTGTCCTTCACTCTCAAGTCTACATCATCAACCCCTTCGGTGTCAACCAATGTTTCAACGATCTTAACATCATACGCTCCCTCTCTGTAGATCTTATCCACAAAGTCCTCAAATTGCGTATAGCTACGCTTCTCCTCAACAATAACCTTAACAAAACTATCCTTAAGATGATCTGTACTGACGTTGGTGTAGTCGTTCTCCAAGTCGTTATAGAAAACTTTCTGAAAG
>Ga0207992_1001006_pt1 | contig 13258 bp, 8 predicted proteins | sample ETN02SmetaG_FD_185788 | JGI IMG/M metagenome (GOLD analysis project Ga0207992, IMG submission 185788) | Marine microbial and viral communities from oxygen minimum zone, Eastern Pacific Ocean - ETNP2014F10-02SV255 (SPAdes) (version 2) | ecosystem: Environmental > Aquatic > Marine > Oceanic ...
GTAGAATTTATATAAACGACTTAACTGGCCACAAGCTCCAGTATTTCATCTGTTCATGGTTAGAGGACACAAGGGCCTGTAGCTCAGCTAGGTAGAGCGTCCGGCTTTTAACCGGACGGCCAAGGGTTCGAATCCCTTCAGGCCCGCCAGGTGTTTTATTGGATAGGAAGCATAATGGAAATCGGGAATAAGAGGGGTAGAAACCAGCACTTGTCCCATTTAGTAGGAGTAAAAAAATGAATGATAACATCTTATGGCTAAACAAACTTGTACCGAAGCATATTTTGCTTGATGACTCTGAAGTAGATGGCAAACTAAACCCTCTTAACGTATCAAGAGAACAATTACCTCGTATTTTGTTGAAGGATCCTGCCCTTAAAGCGCTTGATCAAGAAGCAAAACCTGGTGATGTTGTAGAGATTCATAGAGTTAGTGAAAGTGCAGGGTCAAATTTAGCATATAGAGTGGTGGTGGAAGAATGAACACTAATAGGCAATTAATCAAATCTTTTTTCAAAAGTAGAAGCATATCAGGTCCAAGCGCTGCGCTTGTAAATCACCAATTAGGTTCATTTAACGACTTTTTACCACATGAAAAAAATTCAGCCCCATGGATGCAACGAGTTGTTGATAATATCTCGGTAGGTGCTGATGAATCTTTAAGAGGAGCGATTCGATTAGAATTGGGCGATTTGGATGTTGTCGTTAATCTAGGAAAAATTAGAATCGGAAGACCTATGGTCTATGAGGCGAATGGTTCACAAACTGAATCTATCCCTATGATGGCTAGATTACGTAATATGACCTATGCAGCCCCCATATATCTCAATTTTACAGTTATTGAAGAAGGAATAGAAATTGAAGAAGTAGAAGAAGAAATTGGAAATATGCCAGTTATGGTAAAATCAATTTTGTGTAATTTACACCGTAATTACCTCACTGGTGAAAATTCAAGTGATAAAGAATACACAGATGGCTTAAAATCAAAATCTGAAGACCCTGAGGACCCCGGTGGTTATTTTATTGTCAACGGAACTGAACGAGTTCTTGTTTGTCTTGAAGATTTAGCTCCAAACAGAGTTATGGTAGAAAGTGAAGAACGCTACCAAAGACAAACTGAATTAGCTAAAGTCTTTTCACAGAGAGAAGGTTTCAGAGCACTCACTGTTGTTGAGAAAAAGAAAGATGGTATTCTTTCTGTATCTATACCTGTAGCATCTGGTCAGGTTCCTCTAGCAATTCTGATGATGGCTTTAGGTATGGAATCTGCAGATGAAATTATGAGTAACATCAATCCTGAAAATAGGAGCGAAATGCAAAATTTAATTTTAGCAAATATAGAAGAGGTTCACAATACTGAAGGAATTTACACCACCCAAGAAGCTCTAGAATATTTAGAAAGACGATTTGCTGCTGGACAATCAAAAGAATACAGAAGAAAGAGAATCAACTATATTCTTGATAATACTCTCTTACCTCATCTCAGCACTACTTTTGAAGCCCGTGGGAAAAAAGCCGTTTTCTTAGGGCGTATGGCTCGAGAAGTTTTAGAATTAAACCGAGGAGAAAGAAAAGCTGATGACAAAGACCATTATGCTAACAAAAGATTGAAATTAGCCGGAAATTTAATGGAAGAATTATTCCGTTCTGGACTTCAAGCACTTCTTAACGATATGAAATACCAAATGGAACGTTCATACTCTAAAAGAAAAGAAAATCGCATTCATCACGCAGTTAGAAGAGATGTTTTAACAAATAAAATAATGCATGCAATGGCTACTGGAAATTGGACTGGCGGAAGAGCTGGCGTCTCACAGTTATTAGACCGAACATGCAACATGGCTACTCTTTCACATCTTAGAAGAGTTATTTCTCCACTTACAAGATCTCAGCCTCACTTTGAAGCTCGTGATTTACACCCCACTCAATTTGGAAGATTATGTCCAAATGAAACTCCAGAAGGACAAAATTGTGGATTGGTGAAAAATTTAGCTTTAATGGTGGATGTTTCTGAGAATGTGCCTAACGATATTGTTCTTGAGACTTTAGAAGATTTGGATATCCGACCTATAGAAGATAGTGCTTCTAAAGATGGAAAAGTTTACTTCAATGGTGATCTTATTGGTTCTCACAAAGCACCTCAAGATTTAGTTGCTGAAGTTAGACAGAGAAGAAAAAAGAATTTGATAAGTGACGTCGTCAACATAAGATATGATGACTCTCTCAATGATGTAATTATCAATAGCGACCCTGGAAGAATAAGAAGACCACTAATTGTTGTAAACAGAAATAATAAGTTAGCGCTAAAAGATAAAGATGTTGAAAATCTTGTTGAAGGAAAATATGAATGGGGTGATCTCATCGAAAAAGGTGTCATTGAATATATTGATGCTGAAGAAGAAGAAAATTGTCTAATTGCTCTAAATGAAGAGGCTTTAAAATCTAACAAAAAAACTCATCGTTATACCCATATGGAAGTTGATCCTATGGTTATACTTGGTGTCGCAACTTCTAATGTTCCTTTCCCTGAACACAATTCTGCTCCAAGATGTACGATGGGAGCGGGTATGTCAAAACAGTCATTGGGAATGGGACAAGCAAATTACCGTATTCGTCCAGATACAAGAGGGCACTTGTTGCATTACGCACAAAGACCAATGCTCCAAACTGAAGCAATGAAATACAATACTCTGAGAAAGAGACCGGCTGGACAGAATATGGTTGTTGCTGTTATGTCTTATCATGGATATAATATGGAAGATGCATTGATTTTCAATAGAGGTTCAATTGACCGTGGTATTGGGAGATCTACTTTTGTTAGGACATATATTAATATGGAAGATGCATTGATTTTCAATAGAGGTTCAATTGACCGTGGTATTGGGAGGTCTACTTTTGTTAGGACATATATGTCTGAAGAAAGAAGATATCCTGGAGGTCAAGAAGATCGCTTTGTAATCCCTGGCCCTGAAGTGAGAGGCGCTCGCTCAGAAGAAGCTTATTTCTATCTTGAAGAAGATGGCCTAATTTACCCTGAAATTGACTTGCATGGTAAGGAAGTTTTAATCGGTAAAACAAGTCCACCTAGATTTTTAGCTGAACCAACTGATTTCTTAAGCCCACAAAAAGTAAGAGAATCATCACTAACTGTAAGACATGGTGAGAAGGGGGTTGTTGATTCTGTAATGCTATCGGAAACTGAAAATGGGTCAAGAATAGCTAGAATTAGAGTTCGTGATCAAAGAGTTCCTGAAATGGGAGATAAATTTGCAAGTAGACACGGACAAAAAGGAGTTATTGGACACATGGTTCCTCCTGAAGGAATGCCATTTACAGAACAAGGAATTACTCCTGATCTAATCATAAATCCGCATGCTATTCCGTCTCGTATGACGGTTGCTCACGTTCTAGAAATGATTGGTGGGAAAGTTGGAAGTATGGAAGGACGACCTGTGGATGGCAGTGCATTCTCTGGTGAAAAAGAGGTTGATTTGAGAAAGGGCTTAGCTGAATATGGATTCAAACATAGCGGAAGAGAAGTATTGTATGATGGGCAGACTGGCCGTAGAATAGATGCTGAGATTTTCATCGGCGTTATTTACTACCAAAAATTACACCACATGGTTTCTGGAAAAATGCACGCCAGATCTCGCGGACCAGTCCAATTACTCACAAGACAACCTACTGAAGGTCGAGCTAGAATGGGTGGATTGAGATTTGGTGAAATGGAGCGTGACTGTTTGATTGCTCATGGCGCATCAATGGTTATCAAAGACAGATTGTTAGATGAAAGTGATAAAACTGTTCAATATGTCGACAGTAAAACAGGGCATATTGGATACTTAGATCGTCGAGGTGTTTTAACTTCTCCAATGGGGGATAATACTTCAATTTATCCTGTTTCGATGTCTTATGCTTTCAAGCTGTTATTAGAGGAATTGAAATCACTTGGTATTGCGGCTAGACTCAGACTGGAGGATTTATCATGAGAGAAATGATTCCTAAGAGAATTGGCAGAATTGATTTTGCTCTTATGGGGCCAAAAGAATTTCGTAAATTATCAGCTACAAAAGTCATAACTGCTGATACTTATGATGATGATGGTTTCCCAATCCCTATGGGTCTTATGGATTTACACATGGGAGTTATTGAACCAGGATTAAGATGTAAAACAAGTGGACGTAAAATGGATGAAGATCCTGGCCACTTTGGACACATTGACTTGGCAATGCCTGTGATTCATTCCGGATATTCAAAAACTGTTAAAGATGTTTTGAATGCTACACATCCAAGTTCTGGTCGAATTATGCTTACGCAGGATAGAATTGACCATTATAACAAACAAATTCAAGCTTTAATGGATTCTGAGGCAGGAACTACTGTTGCTATCGGCGGAATTTCTAGAAGGGCTGTCAGAGAAGCTGTTAAATCAAAAAGTTGCCCGCACTGTGGTGAAGAAAAAATCAAAGTTACACTAGATAAACCAACTACTTTCAGAGAAGAAGGACGTAAATTGACACCTAAAGAAGTTCGTTCACGCCTTGAAAAGATTCCTGATGCTGACTTGCTCTGTTTAGGATTTAACCCAAAAATAACTAGACCTGAATACATGGTACTAACTGTTTTGGCAGTTCCACCTGTGCCAATGAGACCATCAATTACTCTCGAATCTGGAGAAAGATCAGAAGATGATCTTACGCACAAATTAGTTGATGTTTTAAGAATCAATCAGCGTTTAAGAGAAAATAGAGACGCTGGAGCTCCTCAGCTTATTGTTGAGGATTTATGGGAATTATTGCAATATCACATCACAACTTACTTTGATAATCAAACAGCAGGCATACCTACTGCACGTCATCGCTCTGGAAGACCTCTGAAAACTATCGTTCAGAGATTGAAGGGTAAAGAAGGTCGATTCCGTTCTAATTTATCTGGTAAGCGTGTAAATTTCTCTGCTCGAACTGTAATTACGCCAGATCCTTACCTAAGTATTAACCAAGTAGGAGTTCCTGAGCTAGCGGCTCGTGAATTGACCGTGCCTGTTAGAATTAATATTCACAATTTAGCTTTTATGAGAAATTTAATTAAAGAAAATTTTGTTCCTTCCGATCCTGACCAATATATTCCAGGAATTAATTACATGATTAGACCTGATGGTCGAAGAGTGAAATTAACTGATGAAAATTGGGAATTTAATCACGATCGTTTAGAACCTGGATTTATTGTTGAAAGGCATTTGATGGATGGAGATATTGTGTTATTCAACAGACAGCCTAGCTTACATCGTATGTCTATGATGGCTCATGAAGTTCGTATAATGAAGGGGAAAACGTTCAGAATTAACTTATGTGTTTGCCCTCCATATAATGCTGATTTTGACGGTGATGAAATGAACTTACATGTTGTTCAATCTGAAGAGGCAAGAGCTGAAGCGCGAATCTTAATGCGCGTCCAAGAACATATACGTTCACCAAGATTTGGAGGGGCGGTCATTGGAGCTATACATGATCACATCACAGGTATGTTCCTATTGACTCATGGTGAGGCTAGTTATGACATTGACCAAACTGTAAGAGTTTTATCTCGAGTTGATTACAAAGGTGAATTACCAAAACCTGATTATCCTAAAGCAAAAGGAGGACCTAGATGGTCTGGAAGGCAAATTTTCTCAGTCCTTCTACCTGATGATATGAATTTGAAGTATAATGCTTCAGTTTATTTTGCGGATCGAACTCCTGAAGAAAATGCTGAACTGGATATGATTGTCGAAATTGTAAATGGCAATATGATAAGTGGACCTGTTGATGGTAATTCTATTTCTGCTTTCAAAGGAAGAATTTTAGAAGAAATATCAAGATTAAAAGGTTCTGATGCCGCAAGAGACTTTATTGACAAGGTAACAAGATTAGCTGTTGGTGCATTAATGGAAACAGGATGTACTACTGGAATAGATGACGCTGATGTGCCTGAAGATGCATTAAAACAAATTATAGAAGCACAAAAAAATGCAGTCAAAGAAGTTGATAAATTAGTAGCTGCTTACAATAAAGGAAAATTAAAACCAAGGCCTGGAAGAAGCGTTGAAGAAACCTTGGAAGTTGAAATTATGTCTTTACTTGGAAAAGTACGTGATACCTCTGGTGAAATTGCAGGATGGCATTTAGGTATGGATAACTTTGCAGTTATAATGGCCAGATCTGGGGCTAGAGGCAGTATGTTGAATCTTTCACAGATGGCTGGTTCTATTGGACAACAAGCTGTTAGAGGTGAAAGAATATCTCGTGGTTACGAAAAGAGAACGCTATCTCACTTTAACAAAGGTGATTTAGGTGCTGACGCTAAAGGATTTGTTCGTTCTTCATATAAGAGAGGATTGAGTCCTACTGAATATTTCTTCCACTCGATGGGGGGGCGTGAAGGGTTAGTTGATACTGCTGTAAGAACCTCTAGATCAGGATATATGCAGAGACGTTTAGTAAATGCTCTAGAAGATTTAAGAGTCAAATATGATGATACTGTACGCAATACTGCAAATACAGTTGTTCAATTCAAATACGGCGAAGATTCTATCGACCCTACTCGAAGTAAATTCGGAGATGCTGTAGACATTGATGCTTTAATTGAAAAAATTACTTCAGGAGGTAAATAATGGCTAGATTAGATACTATAAGGGCGCTCGAAAAACGCGGATTATCTTCCGAATTAGCTGAAAAAACTGTTGAATTGGGATATCTGTTAGGTACTTTAAAGAAAAGTGACTTGGAAACCTTGAGAAAGGATTTCTATTACAAAGAAATCTTACAATTAATAGATGTTTCAAAAAATAAGATAATTGATAGAGATGAAATTGTTGCAAAAGCTATCGAAGAAGGAGATATTAATGAAGGGCCAATTTCTGCCGACCAAGCTTTAAGAAGAGTTGAAAAGAAACTAGGAGTTATTTGGTCTTTACCTGAAGGTTACACCATCGATGGTTTAACTGCTCATATTTCTAAAAAAGGTGAAGTCCTTTTGGGAGTTGCTTTCCCAATTAATTCAAAACAATTTCGTTATCCTTTCCATGGATATGTATATCTAAAATCAAGAGGCATTTGTTATCAGTCTGTTATTAGTGAAGTTCTATCTTTTGATAGGCCTGGCGTACCTGATGAAGAAAAATTATTGCTTCCGGCACATAAAGAAGAACCTTATGTTACTTTCTTAAGAATTGAAAGGTTAATTGAATTGCCTCGTACAATTAGGCTTGAAGAATTCCGTAAAATGGATGGAACTCAAGTTAAATCTGCAAGAAACTACACTCAAGTAGAAGATGCATTGGATCTTGAACGAGAAAGATTACGATTTGAAGAAGAAAGATTATTTGCTATGAAATTGTATACTGGGATGGGATTAAGTGAAAAAGTTTCTCTTAGTTTGTACACGCATGGAATTTTTCTAGCATCACAGGTTGTAACTGCAACTGATAATGAATTACGAAATGCAGGAGTTCCGGCTACAAAAATTGCTAAATTTAGAGAAGCTGCTGCTGAAGCTGCTGCTGCTGAATTACAAGAACCTGTAACTACGAAAAAACCTTCTGCAAAAGGTAAAAAAGGTGCCAAAGACGAACCGGTTACAAAGAAAGTTAACAAATTCCGTAAAGGAGCCCTCAAAGCTAGTGCTGATTTACCTGCCTCATACCAAGAAGAAATTGCTCAAGAAGCTGAGACAAAGAAATTGAGCAAAGATGATATCCAGAAAATAGTTGATGTGTATACTAACCTCACCGATAAAGAAAATAAAATTAGTGAAATAATTTCAAAGAAAGGCGATAAACTACCTCAAGGAATTGTTCGTGAAATCGCAGAGAAAAGTATTTCTCATAAATTAAAAGATAAGCAAATTGATAAGGTTATTGATGGAGCTCTCATACAATTCAACCAAAACAAAGTAGATGCTACTGAAGCTGTTGGAGTTATTGCGGCACAATCAATTGGAGAGCCAGGAACGCAGATGACTATGCGTACTTTCCACTACGCGGGTGTTGCTGAAATGAATGTTACACTTGGTCTGCCTCGCTTGATTGAAGTTGTAGACGCAAGAAGAATTCCAAAAACTCCAATTATGGAAGTTTATCTTGAGCCTTCAATCTCTAGTATCGAAAAGAAAGCTCTAGAAATTGCTAGTCGCATAGAAGCAAAATCTGTATCTCAACTTGCTGATGTTAGTACTGATATTACCAACTTGAGAGTCTTAGTTGAACCGAATATGAAAATTATGAAACAAAGGGGACTTTCTATGGAAGAACTTGCTGGGCGAATCAAAAAAAGAGGAAGACTAAAATCCAAAACAACTATTGAAAATGGAGTCATTATACTCGAAGAGGACGAAGTTTCTTTTAAAAAGTTGTATATTATCGAAGATAAAGTTAGTCATTTGATGGTTGATGGGATTGGAAATATTCAAAGAGCTATTGTGAGAAAAGAAGGTGATGAATATGTAATTTTCACTGAAGGTTCTGATTTACAAAAGATTCTGGAAGAAGAGGGTGTTGATCCTACAAGAACAAGTACAAATTCCTTGCATGAAGTTGCTGAAGTTCTTGGGATTGAAGCTGCAAGAATTTCTATAGCTATTGAATTGCACAAAACATTGTCTGAACAAGGACTTTCAGTAGACCACAGACATAATATGTTGGTGTCTGATGTTATGACAAATACTGGATCAATTCAAGCCATAGGAAGACATGGTATTTCTGGAGCTAAAGTTTCTGTTTTAGCACGTGCTGCTTTCGAAATTACATCTACTCACCTATTACAAGCAGGTTTGACAGGTGAATCTGATGTATTAACTGGAGTTGCTGAGAATATTATTGTTGGTCAACCAGTTCATTTAGGAACTGGGGCTGTAAGTGCAATTTACAAGCCAAAAAAGAAAGCTAAAGGGAAGAAATAGATGGACATTAACAAAGCTTTGAGATCAGCTATTGAAACTGGAACTGTACACGTTGGTGCTAGAGAATCATGTAAAGCTGCAAATGCTGGAACTGCAAAATTAATCATAATCTCTTCTAATTGCCCTGAAGAAGCCGCAAGCCAAGTTAAAGAAAGCGAAAGTCCTGTACACAGTTTTTCAGGAAATAATGCTGTCTTAGGAGCTGCTTGTGGTAAGCCGTTCCCAGTCTCTGTTGTTGCTATTCTCGATAGTGGCAAATCAGATGTTCTCAGCCTAAAAGCAGATTAAATAACCCCGAAAGTTTAAGGTCTCTTTCTAAACTGGGTTTTATGGATTTTCCAATTGATATTAGCAATTACGTAAATTTGGAATTAAATGGTAAAAGGAAGCTTTCTGAAAGTGAACTTGAAGTATTATCTAAAAATATAAATTTAGTCCGTGATGCCGTTATTGCTACGACTGCTTTCGCTAGAGCAAAAGGGCTTGGTGGACACACGGGCGGACCTTACGATATTGTCCCTGAAACTTTGATTATAGATTGTCTAAGAGAAGGTGGTGCAAAAATACATGATGAATTCTTCGATGAGGCAGGACATCGTTCCGCACTTCAATACGTAAGGGGAGTTGTAAGAGGCAAAATGGATTCTGAAAAATTACTACATTACAGAGAATATGGATCTGGATTGGCTGGACATCCTGAACCTGAATTATTAGATTGTATTGATTTTTCTACAGGAAGGCTTGGTCACGCTGCCGGGCATGTAAATGGTGTTGCCTTTGCAAATCCTAATTCTGCAATTATTATGTATGGTTCAGACGGAGCTCAGATGGAAGGAAATAATGCTGAAGCTGCTAGATTAGCTGTAGCAAATAATCTAAATGTAAAATGGATTATTGATGATAATAATGTTACCATTGCAGGGCATCCTGAAAATTACATGGCTGGTTTTGATGTAGGAAATACACTGGAAGGTCAAGGATTCAAAATTTTTACTTGCGATGGAGAAAATTATACTGAACTTTACGACTGTATTACTAAATCTTTAGAAATTAACGGACCTGTAGCTGTAATTTGTAAGAGAGTGATGGGGCCTGGAATACCTGATTTAGAAGGTGAATGTCAACTACATGATGTGATTCCATTTGATGTTGGAATTAAATATCTTAAGGAAAGAAATCAAACTAAAGCTGTTGAAATGCTTGAAGAAGTTGCTTCCGCTCAACAAGACAAAACTACATTTGAATTCAAAGGAAGTGGTGAGAAAGATGCATGCAGGAAGCAATTTGGAAAATCGATTACTTCGATTCTAAGTAATATGTCTAAAGAGGATCATAAGAAAGTTCACGCTTTTGATTCTGATTTAGAAGGTTCGGTGGGCTTAACTTCTGTAAAGAATGAGTTTCCTGAATGTTTTACAAGTGCTGGAATTCATGAAAGAGGAAATTATCTTGCAGCAGCAGGATTTGGTTCTAAAGAAGGTAATCTTGGAATATTCGCGACTTTCTCAGCATTTATGGAAATGGTAATCTCTGAGATAACTATGTCTCGATTAAATGAAGCAAATGTACTTGCTCATTTTTCGCACGCCGGAGTTGATCATATGTCTGACAATACCTGTCATTTTGGATTAAACAACTTTTTTGCAGATAACTATGTTGAAGAAGGTAGTCCAACTGGACTATACTTTCCTGCTGATGTAAACCAAATGGATTCTGTGGTAAAAAGAGTCTTTCACGACCATGGACTTCGATTTATATTTTCAAACCGATCTAAAACACCACTAATTTTAGACTCGAATGGCGACTCTTTCTATGGAAAAGGTTATGAATTTACGCCTGGTGTTGATGAAATAATTCGGGAAGGTGATGCAGGGTGGATTATCTCGTATGGGGATATGTTGCACAGATGTTTGCATGTAGTTGAAGAATATCGAGAAAAAGGAATCAATATTGGATTGATAAACAAACCAACGCTAAATTCTGTTGATGAAGATATTATGGCCAAAATTGGAAAATCGCCATTTGTTCTAGTTATTGAGAGTTTGAATTCAAGAACAGGGTTGGGGGTTCGATTTGGTACCTGGTTATTGGAACGTGGTTTAGCTCCAAACTATGATTACATGGGAACTACTAGACCTGGTAATTGTGGCCAAGAAGAGCAAATTCTTCATCAAGGGCTTGGTGTAGATAATATCAAAGAAAAATTATCTAATTTACTGTAAATAATATGGCAATGGGAATACCTGCACGGATTTTCGCAACTCTATTACGATTTTCTCCTGGACGCATGCGTAATTGGATGTGGAAATGGTGGTATCAACGATTGGCTAAAGCGCACAAAAGGGGCGATTTTCGTTTTATGAATTATGGTTACAAAGACGATAAGGGATTGAAATTATCAAAGGAAGATGAATCGAATCGACTTTTCATTCAATTATACAATATGAATATTCGCGATGTAGATTTGAATGGGAAAGAAGTTGTAGAAGTTGGTTGTGGACGAGGTGGTGGAGCCTCTTGGATTGCTAAAACATATAATCCAAAAAAATTGATTGCATTTGATTTTTCCAAAGATGCCGTTGGATTAGCAAATGAATGGTATGCGTCACAAGAAAATCTTTCTTTCGAAGTAGGAAATGCTGAGGATCTCCCGCTAAAAGATAATTCTAAAGATATAATTTACAATGTAGAATCCTCACATTGTTATGGAAATGTTGAAGCTTTTGTGAAAGAAGTTTATCGTTCTCTTAGAACTGGAGGGAATTTCTGTTGGACTGATTTTAGAGATAAAGAAACTATGGAAAAATTACATGATATATTTCTGGACGTAGGATTTGAGATTGTGTCAAAAAAGGACATTACCAAAGAAGTTTTAGATGCTTTAGACGATATTAATGATAGTAAAGTTAAGGAAATAGGAGAAAGTGTGCCAAGAACTATGAGAAAAAGTTTCGAGACTTTTGCTGGAGTTCAGGGAACTCCTGTTTATGAGGCATTCAAAGCAGGAAGCCTATATTATCATCAATATCTAATGGTCAAACCATGAATGGCCGTACTTGCCTGATTACTGGGGCTACTGATGGAATAGGCAAAGAAACGGCTATAGAGCTAGCAAAGAAAGGATGTAATCTGATTCTTATTGGAAGAAACAAAGAGAAAGGGGAGAAAGTTGTAGAGCAGATAAGAAAAGTTGCCGATAACTATGTCGATATTGACTATTTTACGGCAAATCTAATGTTAATGAAAGAAGTCTCTAGAGTTGCTGATGAGGTAGCCAAAAAATATCCTAAAATTGATATTTTGTTAAACAATGTTGGAGCGTATTTTGCTTTCAGAGACGTAACTGAAGAAGGATTTGAACGCACATTTGCTTTGAACCATCTTGGATATTTCTTGATGACAAAGAAATTACTACCTCTCGTCGAAAAAAGCGATTACAAAAGAATCGTCAATGTTTCATCAAGTGCTCATTATGGTATTGATTTTGAATTTGATAATCTAAATGGTGAAAAGAAGTATAGTGGTTTTGATATTTACAAAAAATCCAAACTTGCTAATGTCATGTTCACTTATGAATTAGCAAAAAGAATGAAAGATAAGGGAATAACTGCAAATTGCTTACATCCTGGTTTTGTAGCTACTAAATTTGGAAATAATAATAATATTTTGTGGAGGTTATTCATCGGTTTTGCAAAATTATTGACGGCTATAAGTGTTGAAGATGGTGCGAAAACTAGTATTCATTTAGCTTCTTCAGGTGAAGTAAAAGATATTACTGGAAAATTCTTTGCTAATTCTCAAATTAAGAAAGGATCAAGTAAAGCCAAAAATGAAGAACATAATCGCAAACTTTGGGAAATCTCAGAAGATGCTGTGGCTCCTTTTCTTTAAGTTACCAAAGTTTTAAAGACCTCATTGATGAAATAAGAATATGGACACTAAAGCATTATTTGCTGTACTTTTAGTTGCAGGAATTCTCGGTGGCTTCTCAATAACGGAAACTCCTGTAAACAATAATGTAGAGAAAGTTGAAGTTGGAAGCGAAGCTCCGGATTTTACTTTGGCCGATACAGAAGGTAATCAATTCAATCTTTCCGATTATGAGGGTGAAAAAGTGTTGGTTTTAGAATTCATGAATATGAACTGTGGAACTTGTAAGAGTTTTGAAAAGAATACGATGAAAAGTTATTGTAACGAATCAATGCCAGAAGATGTTGAAGTTATTTCAATAACACAAACTAATAATGCAAATAATGATGATTTAGCAGAAAGAACAGAAGAAATGGGATGGGAATTCATGAAAGGAAATGAACAAATGACTGATG
>Ga0207992_1001014_pt1 | contig 13213 bp, 12 predicted proteins | sample ETN02SmetaG_FD_185788 | JGI IMG/M metagenome (GOLD analysis project Ga0207992, IMG submission 185788) | Marine microbial and viral communities from oxygen minimum zone, Eastern Pacific Ocean - ETNP2014F10-02SV255 (SPAdes) (version 2) | ecosystem: Environmental > Aquatic > Marine > Oceanic ...
TCGTTGGAAAAAATATTCCAACCCATGAAGGCGAGCACGTTAAAGTATGGGTAAAAGAAATAGATAATAAAGATTTAGTTACACTAAAAAATTATAGTAAAGCTTAACTATGCAGAATAAACATTTTTTAGGCTTAGAAAATTATCCTGCTCAAGATATCCAAACAATTATTGATACTGCATTTAGCTTTAAAGAAGTCCTCGAACGCCCTATTAAAAAGGTGCCTTCTCTGCAGGGGAAAACAATTGTAAATCTATTTTTTGAAAACTCTACTCGTACAAGAATTAGTTTCGAATTGGCTCAAAAAAGGCTTAGCGCAGATACAGTAAACTTTTCAGCATCTACATCGAGCCTAAAAAAAGGTGAAACATTTAAGGATACTTCACAAAATATTGAAGCAATGAAAATCGATGCTGTTGTTATGCGACATCCAACTCCAGGTTCTTCACTTCAACTAACAAAATATATTGATGCTATAGTCATTAATGCAGGAGATGGGACACATGAGCATCCCACTCAAGCAATCCTTGATATGACTAGTCTTCAAGAAAAATTTGGATATTTAAAAGGACTAAAAATTGGGATTATTGGAGATATCGCTCATAGTAGAGTTGCTTTAAGTAATATTTATGGACTTAAAATTATGGGCGCAGATGTGACTTTATGTGGCCCATCTACTTTAATACCACCACATGCTGAAGAATTAGGCGTGAAAGTTAATTACAATATAGATCAAGTAATTGAATGGGCTGATGCATTAAATGTATTACGTATACAGAGAGAACGAATGGGTGGAGGAATGATACCCTCTATAAGAGAATATCGAAATTTATTTGGGATAACTACTGAACGTCTTGCAAACCATAAAAAAGAAATAGTTATTATGCATCCAGGGCCCATGAATCGAGGAGTAGAGATTGATAGTTCTATAGCAGATAGTGATCAGGCAATTATACTTGACCAAGTATTGAATGGAGTTGCTTCGAGAATGGCAATATTATATTTACTTTTGGGTGGTAAAGAAAGTGGGGACAATAAATAAGATGAAAATATCAAGATTAAATAAAAATATAGCCTTAATGGGTGGTACTATTTTGGATCCTATTAATGGAAATGAGAAAAAGGGAAATGTTCATATTGTTGATGGCAAAATCAAATCAATTGCTAATAAAAAACCTCCGAAAAGTGCTACAATAATTGATTGTAAAGGATTAATTGTAACTCACGGTTTTTGCGATATTCATTCACATTTCCGTGAACCGGGCCGAGAAGACAAAGAAACTCTTGAATCTGGAGCTATTGCAGCATTGGCTGGGGGTTTTACAAGAGTTTGTGTTATGCCTAATACTGATCCTCCGATAGATTCTCCAGAATCCATCCGATATATTGTGGATCGTTCCGAAGAATGCCCGGTATATATACATCCTATTGGTGCTATTTCCAAGAATCAACATGGAGAAGAGTTGACTGAAATGGCGATTATGATCTCTGAAGGAGCTGTGGCATTTAGTGACGATGGACTTCCAGTCACGGATAGTAGAATAATGAGAAATGCCTTAGAATACGCAAATATGCTTGGTGCACCATTAATCAACCATGCCGAAGATCTTTGTCTTAAACAAGACGGAGTTATGCATGAGGGTGCTATATCTACACAACTTGGTTTACCTTCGAGTCCAGATCTTACAGAATCCAATATGGTCCATCGAGATTTAGAATTATCTGAACTAACAGGCGCAAGGTTACACGTACCACATGTTAGTTCTGCTAAATCAATTGAGCATATTAGAAAAATAAAGAAAAATAATTTAAAAATATCAGCAGAAGTTTCTCCTCATCATTTATTTTTTACCGATGATGATCTTGTTACATTTGATACAAATTTAAAGGTTGCCCCGCCTATAAGATCTAGATTTGATAGAAAATCACTAATAAAAGCATTAAAAGATGGAACTATTGATTGCGTAGCTACAGATCATGCTCCTCATACGATAGAAGAGAAAGAAGCTACATTTGATTTAGCTCCTTTTGGCATGATTGGCCTCGAATCTTGCTTTGGTGCTGTGTATAAAACCATGGTAATCGAGAATAATATGAAAAGAACTAAATTAGTAAAAGCGCTAACAGTGAACCCAAGAAAAATTATGGGTTTTGATTATGATTTATTTAAGATAGGAAAAGAGGCGGAGATTACAGTTTTTGATCCTCACAAAGATTGGATTTTTAGTCATAAAAATATCTATTCAAAATCTAAAAATTCACCATTCCTAGATAAAAAAATGGTTGGACATGTAGAATACACAATTGTTAAAGGCCATATAGCTAATAATAATTAATTTTCTTTATGAATTATGGTTGACTATGATGTGCTGTCAAGTCTAATATTTCCGGCTAATATTGAACTGAAAATGAACAAAACAAAATCGCTAAAATCAGGTGAAATAAACAAAGATTGGTATGTAGCTAATGCCGAAGGAAAAACGCTTGGTCGTTTTGCCAGTGAGGTTGCTAAAATACTACGAGGTAAGCATAAACCAACGTTTACCCCCAATATGGATATGGGTGATTTTGTTGTTGTTGTAAATGCAGATAAAGTGAGTGTTTCAGGTAAGAAAGATTCCCAGAAGACTTATTTTAAACATTCAGAGTATATTGGCTCTTCAACATTTACTAAATTAGATCATTTACGTAAAACACACCCTGAAAGAATTGTTGAAAAAGCAGTATGGGGTATGTTGCCAAAAAACAAACTGGGGCGCTCTATCATCAAACACCTAAAGGTTTATCCAGGGCCTGAACATCCGCATATGGCTCAACAGCCAAAAGTATTAGATATTTAATGGCCAATAAAGCAGTATATAATGCAATTGGCCGTAGAAAAGACTCTATAGCTCGAATCTATTTAACACCAGGTAAGGGAAAAATTACTATTAATGATCGCCCTTTTAATGATTATGTTTGCCGAGAAAGTTTAGGGATTGTGGTTACACAGCCTTTAGAAATTGTTGGGCAAAGAGACTCTTATGATATTTCGATTATTGTAAAAGGCGGGGGTCTATCAGGCCAAGCTGGAGCAATTCGATTAGGCATCGCCAGAGCATTAAACCAAGTTAGTGCTGATTTTCGTCCGGCATTAAAAGAAGCGGGCTTTTTGACGCGCGATTCCCGTGTAGTAGAGCGTAAAAAATATGGTCAACCAGGTGCTCGTAAAAAATTTCAATTTTCTAAACGATAATTAATATGGCAAAAGTAAAATTTGAAGATTTATTAGTTACGGGAGCACATTACGGGCATGTTACTCGGAAATGGCACCCTAGCTATAAACCTTTTATCCTAATGGAAAAAAATGGCGTACATATTATTAATTTAGAAGAAACACTGCGTTTTTTAGATAAAGCTTTGGATTATATTGAAACTAAAACAAAAAATAATGCAGAATTTTTATTTGTTGGTACAAAAAAACAGGCAAAAGATATTGTGCAGCAGGAGGCTGATCGTTGCTCTATGTTTTATGTAGTTGAACGTTGGTTAGGAGGGACTCTGACTAATTTCTCAACAATTAAGAAAAGTATCAAGAGGTTGAATTTACTTGAAAAAGAAGGTTCTCAGATTTATGAGAATCAGACAAAAAAAGAAATTCAAATGTTGAATAGAGAAAAAATTAAACTTTCAGATCAACATCGAGGAATTAAAGATATGCGGAGGCTGCCAGATGCAGTCATTATAGTAGATGCAAAATTGGAATCCACAGCTGTGAATGAAGCAAGTCGTTTAGGAATCCCAATAATTGCACTAATAGACTCTAATTCTGATCCTACCAATATTGATTTTCCTATTCCAGCTAACGATGATTCAATTAGAACAATTCAGTTAATTATGACTACAATAGCCGATACTATTTTAGATTCAAGAACAGATAAAAAGACCGAACAATCAAATAGTAATATTGATGCTAAAAAAGATAATAAAGAGAAATCAGAAAAAATTGAAGTTTCTAAAAGATTAGATAAAGAATCTACAGCTGAAAATGAGAATAAGGAGAAACCTGCTCAAGAGGTTACTGAAGATAAATGAGTATTGATGCATCAATAGTAAAGCAGCTCAGAGAAAAAACAGGTGCAGGTATGATGGACTGCAAAAAAGCTTTGGTCGAGACAGCTGGCAATGTAGATGAAGCAATAAATTATTTAAGAAAGTCGGGTATAGCGAAGGCTGAAAAAAAAGGTGATAGAGTAGCCAAAGAAGGTTTGGTATTCTCTTATATCCATCATGGAGGTCGCTTGGGCGTATTGGTTGAATTGAATTGTGAGACAGATTTTGTAGCTAAGACAGATGGGTTTTCTGATCTAGCACATAATATTTCCATGCAAATTGCTGCGACTAATCCTTTAACAATTACTCGCGATGAGATTGATCAATCTTTATTGGATAAAGAAAAAGAAATTTTTTCTGATCAAGCAAAAGAGTCAGGGAAGCCAAAAGAAATTATTGATAAAATTGTAGAAGGTCGGTTTGAAAAATTTTATGCTGAGTCATGTTTATTGGAACAGCAGTTCATAAAAGATCCTGATAGAAAAATTAGCGATCTAATCACCGATGCTGTATCAACTTTAGGTGAAAATATTGTAATAAATCGATTTTCACGTTTTTCTGTAGGCGAATCCAACCAAATGGAAAAATCTAAGTAACATACGTGCCTGGTCCTGTGTACAGGCGAATTCTTCTAAAACTAAGTGGCGAGGTACTTGCTGGTGATCAGCAATTTGGTATTGATCCTGCAATGGCCTCACGTCTTGCATCAGAAATCCAATCTATTCATAAATTAAATGTTAAAATTGGGCTAATTATTGGTGCTGGAAATATTTTTCGTGGAATTGAGGCAGCTACTAAGGGTATGGATCGAGTCACAGGTGATTATTTAGGAATGCTTGCAACGATTATGAATGCCATTAGTCTTCAAGATGCATTGGAAAATGTCGGAGTTGAAACAAGAACGCTATCAGCAATAACAGTTTCTCAAATTTCTGAACCATATATAAGACGCAGGGCATTACGCCATTTAGATAAAAATCGTGTTGTAATCGTAGCTGGAGGTACTGGAAATCCTTATTTTACTACAGATACTGCTGCTGCACTCAGAGCAACAGAACTTAAGGCAGAAGTACTTTTAAAGGGCACAAAAGTTGATGGTGTCTATGATAAAGATCCAATTGCAAATGGAGATGCAATTAAATATGATGATATAAAATACTCAGAAATATTAAATAATAATATTCGTGTTATGGATTTAACTGCTATTACATTATGCAAAGAGAATTCTTTACCAATTCAAGTTTTTAATATCAACAATAATGGTGATTTAAAAAAAATAATTCTTGGCAAATCGATTGGAACAATGATCAAGGAATAAATATGTTTGAAGAAATTAAAAAAGATGCGATTCACAGGATGGATCAAGCCGTTAAACATGCACGCACAGAGTTAACAAAAGTTAGGACAGGTAGAGCAAACCCAGATATACTTAATTCTATTCAGATCGAATATTATGGCTCGATGATGCCTCTAAATCAAGTATCAACTATTTCTGTTCCTGAACCTCGGCTTATTACATTACAACCATTTGAAAAATCTTTAATTCCAGAAATTGAAAAGGCTATTATGGATTCTAACTTGGGATTAACTCCAAGCAATAATGGCACCTCAGTTCTAATCCCAATTCCACAACTATCTGAAGAGCGAAGAAAAGATTTAATTAAATATGTTCATCAGTTAATTGAAGAAGGAAGGGTAGCAGTTAGGAATGTTCGTAGAGATGTTCTTCATAATATTAAAGAATCTGGAAAAGAAGATCACGTATCTGAAGATGAAATACATCGTCAAGAAATAGAAACTCAGACACTAACTGACTCTCATATCTCTTCGTTGAATGAATTACAAGATTTTAAAGAAAAAGAACTTCTAGAAAATTAAAAACCCCGCATTAATGCGGGGTTTTTAATTTTTGAAAGTAATAAAGTTATTATTTTTATTCTATACCAGTAATATTACTGGATTTTACTCACATTTGGAAAATCCACATCCTGGACACGTAACACATCCTCCTTCATGCATAACAGAACTTCCGCAGTCAGGACATGTTGTTATATTTTTGAATGTAAAATCAGTTACATTATTTTCATTCTTTGTAGCTTCTTCAGAGGTAGCCATAGTGATTGTAGTTTTTCTTGAGTCTTCATTCTGCGCTTTTGATTTACGATCATCTTTTGATTCTGAATTTTCGTTGAGATAATCATCAAGGGCTTTCCCGATTGCGTCTGGCGTTGAAAGGACAAGGCGTCCATCTTCCCAGGTTGGATTTGGTCCGCTAATTCCTTTTAATTGCTTAATTATAGCAAGTGGATCCACACCAGATCGTAGAGCTAGCGAAATCAATCGACTAATAGCTTCAGATTGAGCGGCAGCGTTTCCACCAGCTTTACCTATTGTTGTGAATACTTCGCATAATCCATTATCATCTTCATTGATAGTTATATATAGCGTTCCCTCTCCAGTTCGTATCCGACGTGTGATTCCAGATGTGGAGTTAGGTCGAAGCCTCGGTCTTTTTTCTTCACGTTGTGTAGGTGTTGCCTTTTTCTCATTTTGCTTTTGCTCTGTTTCTTCGGTAATCAGGATACCTTCTCTCGAGCCTTCTCTATAGACTGTGATACCTTTTAGATTAGCTTTGTAAGCAGTCATATAGATATCAGCAACGGTTTCTTTTTGGACATTTTCCTTGAGGTTTACCGTTGATGATATTGAGCTATCAATATATTTTTGAATAACACCTTGCATTTTTACTCTAAAGTATGGATCAATATCATGAGCAGTGACAACATGATCAGGCAGGTCTTCATCGGTGCCAAATAATTTTTCAATAATTGGGTGATATACCTTATACTCGTCAAACTCTCTACCAAATCCATCATTTTTCTTTACGCGTCTCTTATATGAAGTAGCAAAAATTGGTTCGATTCCTGACGTAACTCTTGCAACAATGGCACCACTCCCCGTTGGAGGGACTGTTAATACTGTTGAATTTCTGATTCCTGTCTCACTGATACTCTTTTTTAGATGCTTTGGTAAATTTTTAATAAACTTACTTTTCCTAAAACCTTTCCAGTCAAAATTAGGGAATACACCTTTTTCTTCAGCAAGGTTTTTACTGGTTTCGTAGGCGGTGTCCCTAAAGATTTTCATAACCTGATCTACAGTTTGAACCGCATCTTCACTATCATATTTTATACCCATACGAACCAGCATATCTCCTAGGCCCAATATGCCAAGCCCAATTCGTCGATCATTTTGGGCATTGTGTTTTTGAGATTCCAGCGCATGACGATCTAAATTATAGTCAATTACATTATCTAGAAAACGAGTAGCAACGTGAACAGTATCTTTAAATTCTTCAACTTGGAAATTTCCTTCTTCATCCACAAATCTTTCTAAATTGATTGAACCAAGATTGCAACAACCACCATCAGGTAGAGGTTGCTCCGCGCAGGGGTTAGTTGATACTAATGGGCTACAGTATTCAGCGTTATGGTAATTTGTCATTGTATCCCAAAATAATAGCCCGGGTTCTGCGCTAGAATGAGCATGATCAATGATTTTTTGCCAGAGGTCTTTTGCCTTAACTGTTTTGTATACTTTCTTTTCCCACTTAAGGTCAAACTCTGTATCATTTTCAACCGCTTCCATAAATTCATCGGTAAGTAATACTGAAATATTTGAATATTTAACCATATTGATATCACCCGTTTTGATCTCAATAAATTTTTCGATATCTGGATGATCAATTCTTAATGTTTGCATATTTGCTCCGCGCCGGCCATGTTGAGCAATTGTATTGGTGTTCTCACTAAAAAGATTCATAAAGCCAACTGGGCCACAAGACTCGCCTCCAGTACCTATGATTGCGTCGCCAGAAGGTCTTAAAACAGAAAGGTCATGTCCACAGCCTCCACCAAACTTATAAGTTCTACCTTCTTCTTGTATGGTTTTATAAATAGCATTAATTGAATCATTTTCGATGCCGACGACATAGCAGTTGTTTAGTGTTGTGGTAATATCATCTCTTCCAGCACCATGCATTATTCTTCCGCCAGGTGTGAATTTGAAATCTTCTAGAATAGAATAAAATTTCTTCTCCCAAGTTTGTCTAAGTTTTTTATTTGACTCGACACTCGCTAAAGCTTTTGATTGTCGTTGCCAAAGTTCATATGGATGGCTTTCCCATGGAGCGAGATATTTATTTTTTAAGATATCAGCGCCAAGGGTGTCTCCATCGTAATAATTTTCAATCTCATAGGGGGCTAATTTGTTGGAAGTATCTTGCTCATTAACCTCTTTGGTTAATTCGCGGACTGTTTCTTCAACTATATTTTTTATTTCGCCCGTAGATTTTTTACCTGCGGGGAAATTGAGTTCAATCGCTTCAGCCATTTAAAACGTTCCTTTTCGGTATGTGGATATATTATTAAAAAACGAGGTCTAAATAGGCTGACAATCGAAAAAGTGATAATTGTCTTGGTTGGCACCCCCAATATATCAAACATGAAAAAATCCATCAAGTAGAAAAGTTCAAAAAAATTATTTTTCGTCAATAAAAAATTTAATTTTATTACTTTTCCACAATCTGTCCACAGAAAATAGTTTAATAATAAGACTGATTATAAGTATTAAAATTTCGACTGATTATAAAAATAGATAAATATGATGTTCGGTAAAAATAAAATTCTCACCTTTTTTGGAATTGAGACTTAATGTTCATTATGATTTTATTATAAATTTGATATGTAAGCGAGCGTTGTATAATGGCTATTACCCCAGCTTCCCAAGCTGGAGACGAGGGTTCGATTCCCTTCGCTCTCTCAATCTAATGAGCGTAAGTAGAAAAATATATATTATTTTCATTATATATGCCGTTTGGTTTTCTGGATGTGCAATCTTTATACCTGGCTATAAAGAATATTCAACAGCAAAAAAATATTTTAATAATGGTAATCATGATGAGGCTGTGTTTTATGTTTCCAAATCGTTACAGAAAAAACCTGCTAATGATAAAGCACTTGCTTTACTTGAATTGGCTTATCCAATCGCTGTTAATGATCATTCTACGATTGTTAATACTCTTAAAGCAAAAATGAGTAAATCGAAATGGCCTGAATTGGTGCATCAATATGAGGCATTAAATCAGTTATCAAATGAAATCAGAAAACTTAAACCGATCTTGAAGCTAAATATAGCCTACGAACTTGATTTGCCCATTCAAGATTATACAATACAATTAAATGAAGCAAAGCCTTTAGCTGCTGACTATCACTATATGAAAGCACTTGATTTAAGTAAAGAGTCATCTAAGAAAAATCAAAAGGAAGCAGCTATTAATTTCAAATTAGCTCTAAGATATATACCTGGCTATATGAATGCACAAAAATTATATGAAGAATCAAGAGAAGCTGCAACGTTTACGCTTTTAATCCGTCCATTTGATGGTAATAGAAATATTACGAGCTATATAAGAGATCAGATGATGATGAAACAATCAAATGCTTCAAAAGAATTTTTGCGTATAATAAATCGTGATCAATTAGAAACAATCCTTAATGAACAAGCCTTAGTGCAAAGTGGGATCACAGAAAACAACTATATGGAAATTGGAAAATTATCTGGAGCTGATCATATACTAAGTGCAACAATAGTCACCACCTTTAGGCCAGTAGAAAAAATTATTGAAGAAGATATAAAGCAAGATAAAGAAGTTGTGTTAGAAACTGAAGAATATGTGGATTCAGCAGGAGTAACAAAAACAAAAGAGATCAAAGGGACGGTGATAGCGCTTGTTCAACATCATAAAAAAAGTTCTGGAGCAAAATTGACTTTATCTTACCAAATTATAGATTTAAATAATAATAGGATTATTTATAATGGCACGCTTAGAGGACAAGAAAATTTTTTTCATGAATGGGCTACATATGAAGGTGATAAACGTGCATTAAACAAGAAATTCAAAAGTTTGATTAAAAGAAAAGATAAATTTTCTCCATCAAAAGATGAGATGCTATTAAAAATAGCAAAATCGATTTCATATCAATTGCAACGTAGAGTTGCAGGGCATTATTCAAATTGATAAATAACAAACCGGCAGGAAATTAGTTTTGTTCTATTTATCTCGACGTATCAAATTTTTATTTGCTATAATATTTAGTTTTTTAACACTTTTTGTTTTTTTTCGACTATTGTTTTTTTTATCATTTTATAAAACAATGACTGGTCCATACAGTGAATTGCTAAAAGCATTTTGGATAGGTGTTCGTTTTGATTTACGATTAGCTTGTATAATTATTCTTCCATTGGCGTTTATATTTATGATTCCAATATTAAATCCTTTGAATAATTTTTTACTTAGAAAATTATCAAAAATATATTTATGGATACTAACTGTTGTGGTCATCTTATTTTACACATTTGATTTAGGTAATTATGGTTACTTAGACCAAAGAATAGATATTTCATCATTTAAACTTTTAGAGAATCCTGCAATTTCATTCGGGATGGCTTTTGAAACATATCCCGTGCTTTGGATTACATTAGGACTTGCAATAACTATTTGGATATTATGGAAAGGAATAATTAGAGCATTTTTATTATTAAATGAACCACCAGTATTATTTAGATATCGTGACAAATCCATTGGGTTTTTTATAGGAAGTATGATTTTATTATTTGCCTTTTGGGGGACTTTTAGACAGTATCGTTTATTATGGAGTGATGCTCATTTTAGCAATGATCCCTTTATCGTTGCAGTGGCATTAAATCCTGTCCTCTATTTCAATGAAACACGAACATTCGCTTCAAAAGATTATGATGAAGAACTTACGAGAGATCATTACAACTTGATTAGCTATGAATTAGGGGTAGATGATCCAGATATCAACCAATTAAACTTTTCTAGATTAGAAAAAGGAATTCGATTAAATCAAAAACCCAATATTATTATAATTTTTTTAGAATCCGTTGGACTTAACCGTATGGGAAGAGTCGGAAACCCATTAAATCCTACACCATCCATGGATATGATTTCTAATGAAGGAATATTTTTTGACCATTTTTATATCCCAATGGTTGGAACTGCACGGTCTGTTTTTGGAATGGTTACAGGTATTCATGATGTCGCAAGCGTAGAGACTGCAACGAGCAATCCTCAAATTGTTGATCAATATACATTGATCAATTCGCTAAAAGGTTATCAGAAGAAATATTTTATTGGAGGTAGTGCTAGTTGGAGAAATATACGTGGTTTATTAAATAATAATATCCCTGAAATGAAAATTACAGAACAAACGGATTTAGATTTTCCACGACTAGATGTTTGGGGTATCTCTGATCATGATCTTTTTACAGCTGCGCATAATAATTTTTTGTCATCAGAGACAAGTGAACCTTTCTTTGCTGTAATTCAAACAGCTTCGAATCATCGTCCATATTCTATCCCAAAAAATATTGATAGTTTTTCTATATTAGAAAAATCCGAAACTGAATTAAGTCAGGCTGGGTTCAGTTCACTCTCTCAATATAATGCTATGCGACTGTTAGATAATGCTATTGGCGAGTTTATAGCTAGAGCTAAACAAGAAGCGTATTTCGATAATACTATTTTCATTATTTTTGGAGATCATGGGACTTCTGATCCACCCGCACTTCATATGCAAAAAGCTGATTTCGATCTAAAATTAAGATCCTACCGTGTTCCACTTTTTGTTTATGCACCTAAAATTATTAAAGGTGGTAGAACTATCTCATCTGTATCTCAATTAGTTGATATTATGCCTACTGTTTGTGGCTTGACTGGGGTAGAGTATAGTAATCGAACTATGGGTAGAGATTTATTTAATGATTCTGTCCCTAATGACCCATTGGCTTTAATTGTTAATAACAAAGTAGCAAAATCTCATATTGCTGTAATTGGAAAGAATTATTATTTATCTATGCAAAAAGATGGGGGTGATATACAATTACATCAACTAGATTCCAATAATCCGTTAGTTGATGTGAAAGAAGAATATCCTGACATTACAGTGAATTATAGCCGCCGATTAAGGGGACTCTATGAGACTGCGAAATATATGTTGTATCATAATAAGAATTAATTTCAAGGAATAAATGATGAATAAACTAGAACCATTTCATTTAGCATTCCCTGTGCATGATCTGTCTGAAGCAAAAGAGTTTTATACAAAAATATTAGGATGCAGTCTAGGGCGATCTAGTGAACATTGGATTGATTTTAACCTTTTTGGACATCAAGTCGTTGCACATTTAAAACCAGATGAATTATCAAAAATAAAAACTAGCGATGTTGATAACAAACAAGTTCCAGTTCGGCATTTTGGTATTGTTCTAGAATGGGAGAAGTGGCACGAATTCTCTGAAAACCTTAAACAAAAAGGGGTAAAATTCTTGATTAAGCCTTATATCCGTTTTAAAGGTGAGGTAGGCGAACAAGCTACGATGTTCTTTTTAGATCCTAGTGGTAATGCATTAGAATTTAAATCTTTCAAAGATCCTAGTATGCTATTTAAGAATTAATCTTATTCTACTAAAGGGTTTCTAACCCCAATATAGCTGTAAATTCTCAGCTATGATAATTCTCTCAAAAATTGAAAATAAAGCAATAGCTTTTGAAAATTTAAAACTGTTATGTCAAATCCATTAATTGCAATTGTTGGAAGGCCTAATGTTGGAAAATCAACTTTTTTCAATAGGGTTTTGAAGCAAAGAAAAGCCATTGTTGATTCTCAAGAAGGAATTACCCGTGATCGTATCTATGGTGAAGTAGAATGGATTGGTCATTTTATGACCTTTATTGATACAGGAGGCTATATTCCAGAAGATATTGATATTTTTAATAATGCTGTAAGAGAGCAAGCTCAAGAAGCAATTTCAGAGGCAGATCTTATCCTCTTCATGGTTGATGGTCGTGAATACCCTACAGCATCAGATAAAGCATTAGCACAGTTTGTTAGAGAATCTGGAAAAAAGACAATAATGGCGGTAAATAAATGTGATGATTTAGATTCAAATAAACAAATTAATGGATACTATGAATTAGCTATAAATCCAATTCTTCCCGTTTCTGCCATTAATGGAAGACTTACCGGCGATCTTTTGG
>Ga0207992_1001027_pt1 | contig 13104 bp, 10 predicted proteins | sample ETN02SmetaG_FD_185788 | JGI IMG/M metagenome (GOLD analysis project Ga0207992, IMG submission 185788) | Marine microbial and viral communities from oxygen minimum zone, Eastern Pacific Ocean - ETNP2014F10-02SV255 (SPAdes) (version 2) | ecosystem: Environmental > Aquatic > Marine > Oceanic ...
GACGTATCGTTAAAAAAAGATTAGACCAAAATCCTCTTCTAATAGTTTCTGTAAAAGCTCACCCTAAAACTGCATATTCTGATTATGTAATGGTCATCGATCAATTAAAGATCGCTAATGCTAAAAAAATATCTATAGCTAATTCAAATTGATGAAATTTTCTCGTAAAACAAAAATCTCAAGTGAGATACCAACCTCATCAATGCCAGATATCATTTTTATGTTATTGATATTTTTCATGGTCACAACAGTCCTGCGTGAATATTCAGGGCTCCCAGTAAATATTCCAAAAGCTGAAAAAATAGAAAAATTAAAAGGCAAGCGCCATACAGCACATATTTGGGTTTCTAAAGAAGGGCTCGTTTCAATAAATGACAGACTCTTTGCAGTCGAAGATGTAGCCAAAATAATGTATGACAAGCGAGTGTCTGACCCACAAGTCATTGTGTCCTTAAAAGCAGATGAAGAAGCAAAAATGGGACTTATATCCTCTATACATGAAGAATTACGAGAGGCAGATGCTTTAAAACTTAATTATTCTACAAAAACACTTGTTAGATAATGCGGCTCAACACAAACCCACTTAAAGATAAGTATCCGATTAGTGTAAGAATAGCTGGACTTTCTGGAGTATTAGGTTTAATCTTTATTTTTCTAGTGTTTCCTAGGTTTGTCAACGAATCTGAATTTGGCTCTGTTGATCAAATTGTAATCGAGAACATTGATATACCACAGACTCAGCAAATAGATAACACCCCTCCTCCTGCTAGACCTTCTATTCCCGTGCCAACAGATGATGAAGATATTGCGGACGATGTTACTCTAGATGATCTTGACTTTGATGATTTTGAAGCCTGGGACGCGCCACCAGCACCTAGTGGTCCCAAAGTAAAATTTATACCATACGATGACCCCCCAAAACCTATAAGTGCTATAAGACCTATTTACCCAGAAATTGCTCAAGAAGCCGGGATTGAAGGTGTCGTAGTTGTGCAGGCATTTATTGATAAAAAAGGCAGGGTTAAAGAAACAATAATACTTAAAGGCATTCCTAATACTGGTCTAGATGAAGCAGCAATGGAAGCAATAAGGAAAACAAGATTCCGCCCTGCAAAACAGAGAGAAAGAGCTGTCGGCGTCTGGATTTCAATTCCTGTGAACTTTAAACTAAAATAGGTATCATAGTTACTAACTTTTTATGTTAGCTCTATGATACTCCCAATTCATTTTCCTAATATACTCTAAAGATATTTCTTTGGGACATTCAGCTTCGCAAGCGCCTGTATTTGTACAATGCCCAAATCCCTCTTCATCCATTTGGTCGACCATAGAAACAACTCGCTTGTCCCTTTCTGGTTGTCCCTGTGGTAAAGAAGCTAACTGAGAAACCTTAGCAGCAACAAATAAACTGGCTGAAGCATTTTTGCAGGCGGCAACACACGCACCACATCCTATACAAGCCGCGGCATCAAATGCATATAGGGCATCTTCCTGCGATATTGGGACTGCATTACCATCAGGGGCGCTCCCCGTATTTACAGAAACATAACCTCCAGACTGTATAATCCTGTCTAAAGGGGTCCTATCAACCACTAAATCTTTTATGACTGGGAAAGGCTTAGCGCGCCATGGCTCTATAATGATACTATCTCCATCGCTAAAATGGTACATATGAAGCTGACATGCAGTAGTCCCGTTTAAAGGCCCGTGAGGTTTTCCATTAATCACCATTGAACAGCTTCCGCAAATTCCTTCTCGACAATCATGATCAAAAGCAATGGGTTCTTCACCATTAGATATAAGACGTTCATTAAGAACATCTAACATTTCTAAAAATGACATGTGCTCATTGAGACCATCAACATTATAGTCGACAAATCTCCCAACGGCTTTCGAATTTTTTTGCCGCCAAATTTTTAGTTTTATAGATAAATTTTCCATACGCTTATTTATAGCTTCTTTGAGTTGGTTTTACCACCTCGTAATTCAGGCTTTCTTTGTGACGATTTGGTTCAACATCTTCACCACTATACTCCCAAGCAGAAACAAAAGTAAAGTTTTCATCATCTCTAAGGGCCTCGCCCTCAGAAGTTTGATGCTCTTCTCTAAAATGTCCACCACATGATTCATTCCTGTCTAACGCATCACGAATCATTAACTCTCCAAGTTCAATAAAGTCTGCTACCCGACCAGCTTTTTCTAACTCAGTGTTTAATTCATCAGCTTTTCCTGGAACAAAAACATTCTTCCAATAATCTTTTTTTAGTTCCTTTATCAGTGAAATAGCAGTTTTTAAATCTTTCTTATTTCTAGACATACCACAATTATCCCACATAATTTTCCCAAGATCTCTGTGAAAACTCTCTACTGATTTATCCCCTTTTATATCAATTAGATGTTCATTTTTTTCCTTAACCTCATTTTCAGCATTCACAAATGATTCATGATCTGTAGAAATAGGTTTAGTCCTTATTTCATCAGAAAGATAGTCTCCTATCGTGTAGGGTAGAACAAAATAACCATCTGCCAGGCCTTGCATTAATGCTGAAGCACCTAAGCGATTCGATCCATGATCAGAAAAATTACACTCTCCTATTGCGTATAACCCAGGAATAGTAGTCATAAGATTATAATCGACCCAAAGGCCACCCATTGTATAGTGAACCGCTGGATAAATCCGCATTGGTGTTTTATAAGGATTATCCCCTGTGATTTTATTGTACATTTGAAAAAGATTCCCATATCTCGACCTTACCAGATCCTCTCCTAACCTATCAATAGCATCTTTGAAGTCTAAGTATACAGCCATTTTTGTAGAACCTACTCCGTAGCCTTCATCGCATCTTTCCTTAGCCGCTCTAGATGCAATATCTCTAGGGACCAAATTCCCAAAAGCAGGATATCTCCGCTCTAAATAATAATCTCTTTCACCCTCTGGTATATCTTCCGGTATCCTATTATCATCTTTTTTTAAAGGGACCCATATACGGCCATCATTCCGCAATGACTCAGACATAAGCGTAAGTTTGGACTGATAGTCTCCAGTAACAGGTATACATGTGGGATGTATTTGTGTATAACATGGATTTCCAAACATTGCTCCTTTTTTATATGCTTTCCATGCGGCTGTAACATTGCTACCCATCGCGTTTGTGGATAGATAAAAAACATTACCATATCCGCCTGTTGCTAAAACGACCGCATGCCCAAAATGACGTTCGTATTCACCGGTTAATAAGTTTCTAGCTATTATCCCTCTGGCTTTACCATCTATCATTACAATGTCAAGCATCTCATGGCGGTTATACATTTTGACATTTCCTGTACTTATCTGCCTACTTAGAGCGCTGTATGCACCAAGAAGAAGTTGTTGCCCAGTTTGCCCTCTTGCATAAAATGTTCTAGACACCTGCACTCCTCCAAATGACCGATTGTCAAGCGCGCCACCATACTCACGGGCAAAGGGAACTCCCTGTGCGACACACTGATCAATAATATTTGAACTAACTTCGGCCAGTCTGTATACATTCGCCTCCCGAGAACGATAATCTCCACCTTTTATTGTATCATAAAATAATCTATAAACACTGTCTCCATCGTTCTGATAGTTTTTCGCGGCATTGATACCCCCTTGTGCTGCAATAGAATGGGCTCTTCGAGGACTATCCTGGAAACAAAAAGCTTTTATATTATAACCCATTTCTGCCATTGAAGCAGCGGCTGAGGCTCCAGCAAGTCCAGTCCCAATAACAATAACATCAATATTTTGTTTGTTTGAAGGACTGACTAAAGAAACTTTTGACTTATAGTCTGACCATTTATTGGCTAATTGTCCTAGAGGGACTTTACTGTCTAACATATATGAATAAAGGTATGGTTGCAAAAATTAGTGGTATTATAACGGCAATACCTTTCCCAAAAAAATTTATTGTGTGTTTGTACTTTGTTGTACTTAAGCCCAGAGTCTGAAAGGCTGACTCCACCCCGTGATAAAGATGAAATCCTAAAAATATCATAGATAAAATATAAAATCCTGTGTAAAAAATATTATTAAATGCAGTTATTGTAACAGTATAAAGATCTTTGTTACCCCACTGATCAAGCCTGATATCACCAAAATGCATTTCATACCAAAAACTTCTTAGGTGTATAATAATAAATATTAATAACAGTGTGCCTAACAAAGCCATATTTCTTGATGACCATGTGCTATTCGTAGATCCACTATTAACAATATATTTAACTGGCCTAGCTGATTTAGATTTAATTACAAGAACAGCAGTCACAATTGAATGCAGTAAAATAGAAAAATATGTGATGTATGATAGTAAAATCACTGCCGGGTTTGTGGTCATGAACAGCGCATACTCATTAAACTGCTTCTGACCTGTGTGCCCAGGAATAAATAACTGAAGGTTTCCCACCAGGTGACCAACTAAAAACAAAATTAAAAATCCCCCAGATAAAGCGGCTAAAGCTTTTTGAAATATTCTTGAATTAAAATATAGTCCCATAACAAATATTTAAATAAAAAGCACATAATGCACTAATGATACATCGAAAATTAACCTTAATTCCAATTCGGTTCACGAAGTATCAACAATCTTGTCAAAAATAAATTTTTCTAATGTTTTACCCGATGAACGGAAATCATTCTGCATTTGTATGCTTAAAGAACCCCTATCAACTACATTTTGATAATATTCCAGAAAATATTTCGTTTCATCAAGATTCCTTTTTTGTAAACCCTCTATTGCTATTTCACCAGCCCATTTAGTCCAGTCAATAAATTTTCTTTTTTTTGGTCCAATCTGATCTGCATCTAATCTTAACGCTATTTTATTCCACTCTTTCCTATCTTCTGGGCTCCATGATAAAAATTCATTGATTAGTTTATCCCTAAGAGAATTATCTGATATCAACCCTGTAAGAAATGCTACTGGAGCAAGAATATGATTAAAAGGTAGGCAATCTATATCTCTAATCTCAATTAAAGATTTAAGACGAACATTTGTAAAAATTTGATGTAGGGCAGCTTCTATATCTTCACTTCTTATTTTGTCATTTATCAGTTTTTTCATTAGATCTTTCCCAAGTGTTAAATCAGTATCTTGAATTTCTAATTTCTCATCTAATTGAAATATTCCAGGTACCTCTATCATAAACTCTATATATAAATCTAAAAGTTGATTGGGGTGATCTATTTTATGATCAAACAAAGTCCTGCACCTGGTTGTGTCCGTATTCTCCCATATATGATTTCGAAGATTATTTTTCCCAACTGGTTTCCCCAATTGAAAGGGGCTATTTGAAAAGAGATATGCTGAAATTGGATGGATACAGTCAGCAATAAACACAATCTCCTCTAAATCATTTTCATCTATTATATCATAGTTCACCTGAATACTAGAAGTGTTCCTCATCATCCACTTACCTAAAGTGCCTCTTTTTTCCATATTTAAATTCATTAATTGATATTTTTTCTGATTTATGAGATCTATACTATCAGGATCACAAAAGGGCTCTACCCCCATATATAAAGAAATCAGGCCTTTTTTCGCGAGAATACTATCAATTGATTTTTTATAAGAATGAATTGATTTTTCTAGGTCTCTGATATCTTCAAAAGGTGGACTAGACCATTCTATTTGGCCGCCAGGCTCTAACGAATAACTACCATTATTCTTCTTAGATATATTGCTCAAATCATGTAATAAATCGATCGCAGAATACGTTCTTGATGGATTAACAGATAATCTTTTATAATTTTTTGTGTAGACAAAGCATTCAACTTCTATACCAACTTTCCTACGATCTTTATCAACTGTTTGAGAAAGAATATGTGACTTGATTTTTTTATTTATTTTCATAACCAGACATAATTTTATGCACAAGATTACAAATAAGAATCTACTTATGATATAAAACTAAATATATTGATATACTTTTAAAGGAGGAATAAAGGGTTTTGCTTTATGCAACTCCCCACGAAAGTAAATAAAGGAATGTCATAACAACCGGAAATCCAACTAGCCAGCCTCCATTTTTCTTTTTAACAGGGAGTGAGGGCCCAACATAATCAAATCTCATTTCAGATCTAGCAATTTTCCCGCCTTCAACATATAACGTCTCCGTACCAAATATTTGATTGTGTAACATTGGATCATTGGATACGTAATCTATAGTTCCTGTATTTAAATACATTAAATATTGTGGTGAGAAACCACTAACCTGATGCCAGCCAGGTTCTACTCGAATAGGTGTTTTTAAAGGGGTATGCCCTACATATCTACCATCTATATAGATAGGGACACCTTCAAGATTTGCATCTACTCTTATCGCTGATTGCCCTAATAATAATTCGTCGTTTGCATTCTTTTGATTTCTGCGTTTACCTAATCTGCTTTTTGAGATTGAAACAAACGGTAATTTTTTCCACCAAGATGTTTTAGGAACTTTTATAATTCTTCCGTCTAACTCATCTTGGATTATAGAGTGTTCAGTAAGTTCTTCAATGAGCTGCCCTTTTGATGACTCTAGGTTGTCAAACAATCTGGCTTTTTCATCATTTTCTTTTGCTGCCGTCATCTTATCCCATAGAGTCAGATCACTTGCCTGGTCTTGTTTTTCAGATGAATTTGACCATTCTGTTAGTTCTTGTCCCGATTCTTGATCAATAAAATATTCATCTACTACATCATTCAAACTTGAATTATTAGTAATGCCACCATCGTTCCAATCTATATTATTAGGATTTGAAGATGTTTGCGCATATTGTGAAAAATAATCATCTATCGATTCTTTATATTTATTATTCTTATCTAGGCCAGATAACAATTTACTATTCCCTTCACCAGGATGGTTTGTGTGAAACAGTTTCCCCTTATATCTAAAAATTGCATTTGAACCGAGCTCTTCTCTTGCTTTATTAAAAGCTGCTTGAAAACTGGTATTATAAGTAGGGAACCCTTCTTGAGATATTTCAGAAAAAACGGATTTACCATCTCTATCAATATGGCGCTTTAAGTTAGCCTGTACATCATTTTTCATTTCAGTATGTATAAATACGACAGCAGATGAAGTACTCTCAGAATTGATGATATCGTACCAGTGAATTTTTTTTGTTAAAAGAACTGCAATTTGCACAGACTCATCAAAGGTATCTATGACCAACTCTTTGATTAAATTATTTGGATCAGTTTTTGGCTGGATTTCATTCTTATGGTTTACTCCTAATAGCGTTATATAAAGCCAGTTTCTATCTGATTTCCAGCCAATAATATTATCATCAGGTATTGGTTTAGAATATTCGATACTAAGCATAAGCCCATTGCTCTTAGGATCATACTTGATATCTTCAAGTGTAGACGCCAGCGCTCCTGATATAATCAGAGACGCAAAAAGGATGATATGTTTTATTTTTTTTAACATATTGGACTCCGCGATAAAGTAATATTAAAACAATATTTATTGTAATGTCAACAATAAAATAATATTCTCTATACCATTGATATATAGTACTTTACCGGGATTAACTAGATATAATGCAAAACTTTAAGTCTTGAATTTTCAATGTTTTAAATAAATCTTTTACATTAAAACTCATCAATTCTTTTCATAGTAATAATTGAAAAAAACATATCCACTTTATTATAAATAATTGCTATTTTAACTTAGAATAGGCAATAAAAATTATATTTTAATGAAACCCATAACACTATTACTACATCTTTCCATATTTATTAGTTCATTTTTAACCGGGGCAATAAAAACAAAAACAATAAAAACATACACTATTTCTCGAAACTTTGGTACAGAAACTAGAGAGCTCTCACACTCAACATTCGTCAGATATAACTCAAAACAACAAGCTATAGATAGTACCCTATACGTTCACAATATTCCTTTATCCGAAAAATATAGCTATATAAACTTTAATGATAGAAAATCACTAAAAAAGCTTAAAGGAATAGAAAGGCTAATGCATTTCAAATATGAATACAGCATTGAAGGCCAACTTGTTTCTAAGTATTTATATGGGAATAATAATGATTCACTAAAATGGCATGAATTCTATAAATATTACAGCAATGGGAACCTAATGAAAATCATCAGATTTGACCCATCAAAAGTTAATCCTGAAAATAAAATTGATGGCCTCTTAACTGATCCAAACAATATGCCATGGGGTGAAACTTTCAGTTATAATGAATCTGGGGGGGTACAAGAACATAAAGAGTTTTATGGTGGTTATATACTAGAATCAACTATTTTTGATATAGATACCAGCGGTACACCGAAAATTAAAGAAAAGAATTTTGACCCATCTATAATGAAAAAAACAACTTTTTATTATAATGACAATGGTCAAATTCGTGAAAAAATTAACTCTCGACGCGGCTTTTCTGTCGGCTCTGAAAGCTATGAATATGATCAATATGGGCGAACCGTTAAAATTAATTATTTTAATCTAGAGGGCAACCTTGAAAAAACCTCTACTTTCCTTTATAGTGATAAAGGAAATAGAGAAACACACATCATTACAGACCCGTCAAAAAAACTAATACGCCGAATTGAAACCAGAAAAAATAGTAACAATAATAAAATTATTGACGCTACTTTTGATGGGAAAAGCAGATTAATACAGAAGAAAACAATTGGATATGATAGCAAGGGAAGATTATCAAGAATTCATGATTACGATATGCTGAAACCAGGAAAAAATGGGGAACCAATACTAATTAACATAATTACATATGAATATGATTAAATTCGACAGAGTTTTCTCAATGACAATTAATTTCAGGAGGGACAATGAAAGTCATTGATATAAAAAGTATAATTATTGGGGTTTTAATTACTCTACTTATATTGTCTGTATATGGTTTTAGACCAGAAACCGATGAGCTTGGGCACCTTGTAGTAAAAAGTATTACAATTGAAGATGATAGAGGTGTTGTAATGGGCTATATGGGTAATGGATACATGCAAACATATAATACATTCGGAGAGCCGACACTATTTGTTGGTACAGGAAAAGATGGTGGCGGATATTTAAGAGCATATAACGGAGAGGGTGATGAGTCAGCGTACGTTGGTACAGGAAGAATGGGTGGCGGCTACATACGAACCTATAATAATTCTGGTCGAGAGACTTCATATTTAGGAACGGGTTCTGATAATTCAGGACAACTCCGTATTTATGACAAACAAGGTGAAACCAGATCATATCTAGGAGATGGCTATCTTCAGTCTTACAATCAATTTGGAGAAAGAACAATTTTTCTTGGCACCGGAACAAATGGCGGTGGATACCTTAGAACATATAATTTTAGCGGACAAGAAAGTATTTATATAGGTACCGGGGCTGATAGCTCTGGTCAGATAAGAGTATATGATAACTCCGGCGAAACAGGTTCATTTTTAGGAAGTGGCTATTTTCGCACGTACAATAAATTTGGGAAAATGACTACCTTTCTTGGCAATGCTACCGATGGTGGAGGATACCTTAGAACAAATAATAAATTCGAGACTGAGACTGCTTTTCTGGGTACAAACAACGCGAATGAAGGCCTCATAAATCTAAATGATAAATTTGGACAAAGCTTTTGGATAAGGTTAAATAAGAAAAATTAAATTTTTTATTCATTTTTTGACTTTATGACATTGTTGTCTTAAATTTCAATTACAAAAGGAATCCGAGGGGGGGTAAATATACATTTACCTTTCTTCCGTTTGTATAATAAATATGTATATATATAACAATAAACGGTTACTAGCTGCTATTGCTCTGCTATCAATAATGTGGTCGCAAAATGATGGGCTAGTTATTACAAAATACGATAATGGTGGCGTTAAAACCGAAGGAAACTACGTTAATGGTGTTCGCAATGGTGGTTGGGCCGAATATTTGGAAGAAGTTTGGTGGTATGACTATGGTGAAGATGGAGAGGCAAACACAAAAGATACCTTGGAAAATAATAATAGATGGGATTCTGTAGAGGTAGTAATTCCTGATTTTAAACCAAAATTAAAGGTTAAAGGTAAATATATAAATGGTAATAGAGATGGAATCTGGACTGAATATTATGAAGATGGAAAAAGAAAAACTGAACTCAATTATTCTAATGGAAAATTTAATGGACTTCAATCATATTGGCATCCAAACGGTAATAAAATTGAAGAAAAAAATTATACAAACGGAAAACAAGAAGGTGTCTTGAGCAAATTTTTTGAAGAAACCGGTATAAAAAAAGAAGAATCATATTTTATAGATGGAGTACAACAAGGGCTCTGGACCGAATGGTTTGGTGATGGCCAGAAAAAAAGAGAGCGAAATTTCTCTAATGGAGAAAGAGATAGTATATGGACCACTTGGTATGAAAATGGAAATAAAAAATTACAAGCCACCTACTTAAATGGGAAACTTAACGGGAAATATATAAGCTGGTATGATGGTGGGATAATTAAAGAAAAAGATGGTGACTATCTGGACAATAAAAAACATAACAAATGGACCTATTGGTCAGAAAATGGGCAAAAAACTGAAGAAATAAACTACGATAGCAGTGGAGTTCAAGATGGTGCTCATATAAAATGGTTTGATGAAAAAAATGATCAACATAAAAAATTCCATGTTAACTATAAGAATGGTGAGAAAAATGGATCATGGCATTATTGGTATACTAATGGTATAGACTCGGTCCAATCCCATTATGAAAATGGAGAAAAAAATGGCCATTGGGCCTGGTGGAGAAAAAATGGACTTAAAGATAAAGAGGGCGACTATAAAAATGAAGAAAAACATGGCATCTGGACAGTTTGGAACGATTCCTCAGGAACCGCCTACCATCAACTACATAGAGAAACATTTGTAGATGGAAAAATTGACGGAGAGGTTACAAAATGGTATAAAGAAGGGAAGCTTGATCGACAAGGCATTATGAGAGGCAATGAAAAAGAAGGAGAGTGGATATACTGGGAACGTGATGGAAAAAGATGGCTCAAATTTAACTATGGAGATGGGCTTGAACGTGTCAAATTAGGTGAAATTGAAGAACGTGATGGAATAACATATAAAATCGGAAAATATGAACCTTATAGTGGTATCGTTGAAGAAACAGGTGGAAAAAGAGGATATAAGCTTCTTGGAAGATTTTTGGATGGAAAAAGAGATGGTAAATGGGTCCAGTGGTATGACAATGGGCAGGTTGAAGTTCAAGGAGAGTACTACCGTGGTAAAAAACATGGTGAATGGTCACTATCGTACACTAATGGAAAATCAAAAGAACAGGGAACATTTAGTTTTGGGAAAATTGATAGCCTTTATAAATACTGGTTTGATAATGGTCACCTCAAAGAGGAGCAAAGATATAAAAAGGGCCTGCCACATGGAAGATGGACAAAATGGTATAAAGAAGACCCCACTCTTAAATATGTTGAAAACGGAAACTGGCAATATAAGGATGGCGTCTACAAAGATGAAAATAATGAACTATGGAGCTGGTGGTGGTATCTTAATGACAATAAACAATCAGAGGGGTACTATATAGACGGCTTAAAAGAAGGGGCCTGGGTTTATTGGTATGAAAATGGGATAAAATATAAAGAAGGGGCTTTTGTAAAAAACCAATTATCTGGCCTATGGCTTTACTATAATGAAAATGGTGATGTGGAACAAGAGTTTACATACGCAAATGATGTTCTAAATGGCAGAGAAACTAAATGGCTTGTTTCAGCTTCGGACACCTTGGGAAAAGAGTATGAAAAATTTTGGAAAGAAGGGAAACTTAATGGACCTTCAACTACTTGGGTAAATGGCTTTAGATCAAAAATGGTGACCTACAAGGGTGAAACACCTAAGGGGAAAGAAATAGCAAATGGACCTTGGGTGACTTGGCATCCTGAAAGCGATCAAATCAAAGAACAAGGATTTAACAAAAACAATGTTCGAGACGGACTTACAACATACTACTATGAAAATGGTAACAAGCAAAAAGAGGGGCATTTAACTGCAGATTTAGATAAGAAAATATCCAAACCAGAAGGCGTATGGACCTATTGGAATGTTGATGGGCAAGTTGACTTCACTTTTGACTACGGGAAAGACCTAGAGCACGTTAAGAATAATCAACTTTTAAAAATGGGGGAAAATGAATTATTATACAAGCAGGATGATAATACTACTCCATTTACTGGCGTTATAGCTGATGAAAATAAAGAAGAGGAATACATTTTTCTTGGTAGATTACTAAACGGGAAACAAGACGGTCCCTGGATTAGGTGGTATAAAAATAAAAAGATTTCAGAGGTTGTTCTAGTAGATATTCCCAAACCACAGCCAAGGGGAACCTGGAGCGGTGGAAAAAAAGAAATTGGCGCTTGGAAGGATGGAAAAAAACATGGCCTGTGGACCACTTACTATGCAAACCAACAAATAAAAGATATTGGTACTTATGAAAATGGAATCTATAATGGTAAATGGACCTTCTACTATGAAAATGGCAACAAAGAAAAAGAAGGGACACTACTAGATGGTAACGCGCACGACAAATGGATTTTTTATAATGAAAAGGGTGAAAAGACCCAAGAGGGCTTATTCGGCGAAGGCGTAAAACATGGTAAATGGATAGCATACTTTGAAGATGGGAAACTCACTGAAGGTGAATATAAAAATGGTAAAAAAGATGGAACCTGGACAAGCTGGTGGGACTATGATAAAACACGTAAGGAAATGCAAGGTACCTATAAAACAGGTAAAATGGTTGATAAGTGGTATTTTTATAATAACAAAGGAAACCTGAAAGAAATTAGGTACTTCTCCCCTGTTTTTTAATTTCAATTTTTAATATTATCTCACTAGCAACGGACTAAAAATTTGTGAGATATATTTTTTATAATCAACATCAAGCAACAAATACGAATAAAGTCAGACATTCGCTTTTTCGAAAAATAATAGTATTATGCCCCTTCATAATTTTATTTCAATATAATTGTAGTAAAAATGAACCAGTCCCCAAAACAATAACCGAAACTATTTTTGTGACAAAAAAAGATGCTTACTTATATGGTAACGTTGTAGAAAAGAATATAATTGATGAAATA
>Ga0207992_1001038_pt1 | contig 13030 bp, 10 predicted proteins | sample ETN02SmetaG_FD_185788 | JGI IMG/M metagenome (GOLD analysis project Ga0207992, IMG submission 185788) | Marine microbial and viral communities from oxygen minimum zone, Eastern Pacific Ocean - ETNP2014F10-02SV255 (SPAdes) (version 2) | ecosystem: Environmental > Aquatic > Marine > Oceanic ...
TTTTGGATTAATTTTTTTTTCATCATTAAAACTAATTGCTTCTTTAAACCCAAATTCATTATTTGATTTTTCATTAATATTTTCAGGATTAACTTTGGGTTTATCATTATTATTTATTGGGCAATTATCTCTATCTGATAGTATAATATCAGTATTTTTTTCTGGTTTTATTGCTATTTCTGCTATGCTTCTTCCAGGAATTTCTGGAAGTTACATATTACTTATTTTAGGAAAGTATCAATTTATGTTAGATTCAATATCTTCTTTATTGTGGACTAATATTTTGGTTTTTGCCTTTGGAGCTGTTTTTGGAATTTTATCATTCTCTAAAATTATTTTTTGGTTGTTAAATAAATATTATAAATCAACTATTTTATTTCTTTCAGGAATAATGCTGGGTGCATTAAATAAAGTATGGCCCTGGCAAAATAATAATGATTTAATTTTACCAATTCATAATATTTCTGATTTAACCTTACCAATTATAATTTTTATAATATCTGGTATAATATCACATTATCTTAATACGAAATGAGAAAATTTGGATTAATTGGATTTCCTTTAGAGCATTCATTTTCAAAATCATATTTTAAAAAAAAATTTAGTAAACTTCAAATTGAAGATGTTAATTATGAAAATTATGAATTAGATAATATTAATCATTTACATAATTTAATAGAAAAAGAGCCAGATATAAATGGATTAAATGTAACGATTCCTCATAAAGAAAATGTTATAAAATTTTTACATGAAGTTGATGATGAGGTAAAAAAAATTGGATCTGTTAATGTTATTAAATTTCAAAATGGCAAGCTCAAGGGATTTAATACAGATCATTTAGGTTTTAAAGAAAGTTTACTTAAATGGATACCTAATAGAAACTTTTCAGCTTTAATCTTAGGGTCTGGGGGAAGTTCTAACGCAATACAATATTGTCTAAATCAGTTAGAAATCCCTTTTAAAATCGTATCTAGAAATTCAGGAGATTCTAAAATTACATATGACGAATTAAGACAAAACAGAGCTCTATCAGATTATAATTTAATAATAAATTCAACGCCTTTAGGTATGTATCCTAATATTCAAACTTTTCCTGATCTTGATTATGAATTATTTACTAATAAACATTATGTATTTGATTTAGTATATAATCCTATAGAAACAAAACTTTTATCCATTTCAAAAAATAAAGGTGCAAATACAAAAAATGGATACGAAATGTTGGCTATCCAAGCAGACTTGTCTTGGGAAATATGGAATAATTAAAATATAATATTTTGAAATTTGATTTAAAATCGGAGTTTTCTCCAAAAGGAGATCAGCCAAGGGCCATCGCAGAATTGGTAAAGGGTATAAAAAATAATGAAAAAAGCCAAGTGCTATTAGGTGTAACTGGTTCTGGAAAAACCTTTACAATGGCCAATGTCATTAAAGAAATTAATAAACCAACATTAATTATATCTCATAACAAGACACTTGCAGCTCAGTTATATGGTGAGCTAAAATCTTTTTTTCCTAATAATTGTGTTGAGTATTTTATTTCATATTATGATTATTATCAACCAGAGGCATATATTCCGAGCTCAAATGTTTATATAGAAAAAGATCTGTCAATTAATGAGCAGATTGAAAAATTAAGATTGAGTGCTACATCCTCATTGCTATCAGGAAGGAATGATGTTATTGTAGTCGCCTCTGTATCATGTATTTATGGTATTGGTAACCCTGATGATTTTGGAAAAAATGTTCTTGAAATAAATGTAGGAGAAAATATTCTATTAAAAGAGTTATTATTTTCTTTAGTAGACATACTTTATGAAAGATCACATGAATCTGATTTTAAAAGAGGAACATTTAGACTAAAAGGTGATACATTAGATGTTTATTTAGCATATGCTGATTATATTTTAAGAATTATTTTTTGGGGAGATGAAGTAGAATCTATTCAAAAGGTAGATCCTTCTTCAGGAAGGTCAATTTCTTCTGAAGATTCAATCAAAATATATCCAGCAAATTTGTTTATTACTTCAAAAGAGGTTATAGATAAAGCCTTGAATGAAATTGAAGGTGATTTAGAAAAACAGATTCACTTCTTTGAGAAAGAAAGAAAGTTTAATGAGGCAAAAAGAATAAAAGAAAGGACGGAGTTTGATGTTGAAATGATAAATGAAATAGGGTATTGTTCAGGTGTTGAAAATTATTCAAGATATTTTGATAGACGTAAACCAGGAAAGAGACCATTCTGCTTAATTGACTATTTTCCTGATGATTTCATGATGTTTATTGATGAAAGTCATGTCACTATTCCTCAGATAAGAGCTATGTGGGGAGGTGATAGGTCTAGAAAAATGAACCTTGTAGATTATGGATTCAGACTTCCATCAGCCCTAGATAATAGGCCTCTAAATTTTGAAGAGTTTGAGTCATTAATTAATAAAGTGGTATTTGTTGGAGCTACACCTTCTGACTATGAATTAACTTCTTCAGGTGGGTCAATTGTTGAGCAAATAATTAGACCTACAGGGTTACTTGATCCTATTATTGAGGTAAGAAAAACAGAAAATCAAATTGATGATATCATTAATGAAATATTTAAAAGAGTTGAAAACTCAGAAAGAGTTTTAATAACTACTCTTACTAAAAGAATGTCTGAAGAACTTAATAAATATCTTAATAATAATGGAATCAAGGCTAGATATATGCACTCTGAGATAGAATCACTGGAAAGAGTTAATATTCTAAGAGAGCTGAGATTAGGTACTTTTGATGTATTAGTTGGTGTTAATTTGTTGAGAGAAGGGCTTGACCTACCTGAGGTTTCTTTGGTTATTATATTAGATGCTGATAAAGAAGGTTTTTTAAGAAATCAAAAGTCTTTAATTCAGACTGTAGGTAGAGCTGCAAGAAATGTAAAAGGTTTAGTTATAATGTATGCTGATAAAATAACTAAATCCATGAGGTCAACAATGGATGAAACTAATAGAAGAAGAAAGATACAGGACTCCTATAATTTAAAGCATGGCATTAAACCTAAGACTATTATCAAATCAAAAGAAAAGATACTAGAACAAACAACAGTTGCTAATGAAAAAGATTCAAATAAGAAGTTTGTCTCTGAACTTCAAATTGATCCTGTTATAAAAGATATGAAAACTTCAGAAATTGAAAAAATTATCAAAAAAAATAAAATTGAAATGGAAAGAGCAGCAGAAAATCTTGATTTTTATGAAGCTGCTAGGTTAAGGGATGAAAATGTAGAATTAAAAAAAATTATTTCTCAAAAGTCAGATTTTAGGTAATTTCCATCCATTATTATAGGTTGGAATTATTAAATTATTTGCTGAAGAATTATCGAAATTATTTTCTTTTTCGTTCCATCTGATTTTAGAATTATTTCTAAAAGCAACATTACCCATATGAGCAACTTTAGAAACTTGACTTCCACTTTCAATTCCACAATTTAAAATTGATGGGTCATTTTTTTTCATGCTTTCAATGAAATTCTCTGTGTGTAAATCAAGAGCATTACCATATTTTTTACCTACATCATTCCAATTAAAGGTAGTTCTTGGAACTTCTTCAATAAATAAGTCTCCTCCATTCCTGTGATCTTTTTCTGGAATAACATGCCACCCAGTTCTATTTACGACTAAAGTCCCTTTATTTCCGATAAAAGCAATTCCTTCAGAAAGTCCATAATTTCCAGAGTCAATACCATTTGCATGTTCCCATAGCATGGTAAAGTCTTTGAATTCATAAATTGTTTGAAGAGAATCCGGAGTTTCTGTATCTTGATTTGGATAAGCAAATTTTCCGCCTGATGCAGAAATTGATATAGGGTTCTTTGCTTTCATTCCCCATAATGCGATATCAATCTCATGAACTCCCCAGTCAGTCATTAGTCCACCAGCATAATCCCAATACCATCTGAAATTAAAATGAAATCTATTTTTATTAAATTTCCTTAATGGTGCTGGTCCCAACCACATTTTATAGTCAACACCTTCAGGTGTATTTGAATCTTTAATATCATCTACCCATCCATACCAGCCTTGATAAGCCCATACTTTTACTAATCTAATATTTCCTAATTTGCCAGACCATAAATAATTCATGGCTTCTTTATATTGTCCACCACTTCTTTGCCACTGTCCAACTTGAACACATTTTTTTGCTTCTAATGAAGCTTTTAACATTATATCAGCTTCTTCGATAGAGTTTGAAATAGGTTTTTCACAGTATACATGTTTATCTGCACTAAGGGCATCAACAAGGTTCAGACAATGCCAGTGATCAGGAGTACCAATAACAACAGCATCGATATCTTTATTTTCTAATAATTTTCTATAGTCCTTATAAATTTTTGGGTTTTTACCAGTAATGTCTTTTACATTTTTAGATCTTTCATTGAGAACATTTTCATCTACATCACATAAAGCAATACAATCAGTTTCACCATTTTTTAAAATTGATCTCATATCACTCCAACCCATACCTTTACATCCAATTACACCGAAGTTTATTTTATCATTTGCCGATATCTTTTTTCTTTTACTTGCAATTAATTCTAATGGGATTCCTGAAATAAAAGTACTTGCTAGACCAATTTTAGATGCATTTTGAACAAATTTCCTTCTGCTGTTCATTTAATTCTTTTATTAACTGTTTCCCAATTTATCAAATTATAGAATGCATCAATATATTCTACTCTCTTATTTTGATAATTTAAATAATAGGCGTGTTCCCATACATCAATTCCAAGTAGTGGGTTGCTTTCATCGTTACATATTCCTGGCATTAAGGGATTATCTTGATTTGCAGTAGAACATATTTCTAAATGATCATGGATTTGACATAACCATGCCCAACCTGAACCAAATCTTGTCATGGCTGCATTTTTGAATTTTTCTTTAAAATTATCATAACTGCCAAAACTTGAATCTATAAGTTCTTTTACTTTACCATTTGGATTACCTCCTCCATTTGGAGATAATATGTTCCAGAACAATGAATGATTATAATGACCACCACCATTATTTCTTAATGCAATATTTTCAGAATGATTCCTGCAAATATCTTCTATAGATAAATTAGACGTATTTGTGTTTTCTAATGCATTATTTAAGTTTGTTAAATAAAGATTATGATGCCTTTTATGATGAATCTCCATTGTTGTGGTATCTATAAAAGGTTCAAGAGCATCGTATGTATAAGGTAACTCAGGTAATGAAAAAGCCATATTTATTAAAATTTATTGTGTTTAAAAAATTAATTTAATTTAAATATTTTAGTTTATATATTGCAAGGTTAACTTCTTAATTTAAAGAAAAAAGATTCTAATAATTTTTTTGATTCGTCCTCAAAGACATTTGACTCAATAAGTAATTTCTTGTTAATTATTTCCTTTGACTTTCTAATATACCCCTTTTCCTTATCATCAAGAGCATAAATTACTTTTGATAATTTTGATAAATATATTGCACCACTGCACATCATACATGGTTCTAAAGTTATATATAGCTCACAGTCATTAAGGTATTTACTTCCAATTTTATTTTGAGCAGATGTAATTGCTATCATTTCAGCATGGGCTGTGGAATCATTTAATTTTTGACATTGATTATGACCTTTACTTATTATGGTATTTTCATGAACTATTACTGCGCCTATAGGAATTTCTTCTTCATTGTAAGCTATTTTGGCTTCTCTTAAAGCCATTTTCATAAAATATTCCTGTTTATTTTTTAACAAATTCATAACTTATGTAAGAATATAAAAAATATTCATTCATTCTTTATAATTCTATTAATTTTGTTCAAATTAAAATGATGTTAAGAACTCATAATTGTGGTGAATTAGGTATAAAAGATATAAAGTCTAATGTTACTCTTTGTGGATGGGCACAAAAAATTAGAGATAAAGGTAAAATTATCTGGATTGATTTAAGAGATAGATATGGAATAACTCAATTAATGTTTGAAGAAGATTCTTCAGATAAAAATACTTTTGATATAGCAAAAAAATGTGGAAGAGAGTATGTTATAAAGGTATCTGGAGAAGTTAGTGAAAGAATATCTAAGAATCCTAATATTTCAACTGGAGATATAGAAATTAAGGTTTCAGAAATGGAATATCTAAATGTCTCTGAAGTTCCACCTTTTACTATTGAAGATGAAACAGATGGAGGAGAAGATCTTAGGATGAAATACAGATATTTAGATTTAAGGAGGTCACCACTACAAAAAAATATTTTTTTAAGACATAAATTAATGTCTGAGACAAGAAACTATCTTAATTCACAAGAATTTATTGAAATTGAAACACCAGTTTTAATTAAGTCTACACCTGAAGGAGCTAGAGATTTTATTGTACCTTCTCGCATGAATCAAGGTGAGTATTATGCATTACCTCAATCTCCTCAAACATTTAAACAACTTTTGATGGTCTCAGGTTATGATAAATACTATCAATTAGTAAAATGTTTTAGAGATGAAGACTTAAGAGCAGATAGGCAACCAGAATTTACTCAAATTGATTGTGAAATGTCTTTTGTAACTAGAGAAGACGTTTTAAAATCTTTTGGAAAATTAATAAATCATTTGTTTAATGAAGTTTTGAAAACTGATATTGGAGAGATACCTATAATGCAATATGATGAAGCAATAAATTCTTATGGCTCTGATAAGCCAGATTTAAGGTTTGGAATGAGGTTTAGGGATATATCATCTATTGTTCAAGGTAATGGGTTTAAAGTTTTTGATGATTCTGAAGTTATACTTTCAATTAAAGTTAAAGGGGCTTCTAGTTATTCCAGAAAAGAGTTAGATGAATTAACTAATTTCGTTAAAAAACCTCAAATTGGATCTAAGGGATTAGTTTATATTAAGTGTAATGAGGATGGTTCTTTCAAATCCTCAGTTGATAAATTTTATACTCAAGAGATATTGAATGACATTGCAAATGTAAATAATGCTAAGAAAAATGACCTCATATTAATTTTAGCTGGCGAGAAAAGTCAAACTTTCTCTGCAATGTCGTCTTTAAGAATATTGATGGGAGATAGACTGGGTCTTAGAGATCCAAATAATTTTAAGCCGATTTGGATTGTAGATTTTCCAATGTTTTCTTATGATAAAGAATCTAATGATTACCACGCTATGCATCATCCTTTTACTTCCCCAATTTCAAGTGACACAAAACTTTTAGATAGTGAACCTATTAAAGCTAAAGCAAACGCTTATGATTTAGTTATTAATGGTGTGGAAATAGGAGGGGGTTCAATTAGAATCCATCAGAGAATTTTACAAGAAAAGGTTTTTAAAATTTTAGGTTTTTCTTCTAAAGAAGCAAATGATCAATTTGGATTTTTATTAAATGCTTTTAGATATGGTACTCCTCCTCATGGAGGTATAGCATTTGGATTTGATAGATTATGTGCTTTATTTGCTGGTAAAGAATCAATTAGAGATTTTATAGCATTTCCAAAAAATACTTCAGGAAGAGATACTATGATAGATTCACCTTCTGCTATTGATGAAGATCAATTAAAAGAATTAGGATTATAACTCAATCTTTTCTTCTAATATTTTCAAACAGTAACTTTTCCCACCCAGGATTTTCTTCTTTTTCTTTGTCAACTATTTTTTTAACATCAGATAATAGTTCTTTAGTATTATATATTATTCCATCTTTAATCGTATGATTTATTCCCCCAACTCTTATAACTTCATTATTCTCTAACTTAATATCTCCTGTTGCATACAAATATTTTAGATTTTTTAAAGGATTATCATTCATTATAATTAAGTCTGCAAATTTACCAACCTCAATAGTTCCTATCTTTTTTTCCATACCTATAGCTTCAGCAGCATGTAGAGTAGCTGCTTTAATAACTTCCATTGGGTGAAAACCTGACTCTCTTAATAACTCTAGTTCCTGAACATATCCAAACCCATATAAGTTATACATATAACCAGAATCTGCTCCTGCAGTAACTCTTCCACCTCTATTTTTATATTCATTAATAAAAATCATCCAAAGCTTATAATTTTCTTTCCATTCTGTCTCAAGTTCTGATCCCCAGTCATAATACGCTGCAGCATGAGAATCTCTGGCTGGAAGAAAAAATTTGAGAAGTTTAGGCCTAGTATAATCTTTATGCCATGGAAGACTACTAGCTCTCTGAACATCTCTGAAAACACTATATGGAACAAATGTTACATCTATGGTGAAGTCTAACGAAATTAACTCATTCATCACCTCGTTCCATTTTTTTGAATATGGTTTAGCTGCTTGTTTCCAAAGTTTTCCTGCTTCTTCAAATCTATGACCTTCATTCATATAATTATATTCTAGGGGATAATTTTGAACAGTTTTATCTTCAAAAAGAGCTTCAGGTAAGCCATACCAATGTTCCATGGTAGTTAACCCATTTCTTGCGGTTTCTAGAACATTCATTTCAGACACATCCATTTGTGCATGATGACAAGCCGACCTTAGACCTAATCTTTTATTTTCTTGAAGAGCAGCTTTGAATATATCGGGTCTTGATCCAAAAAATTTAATGCCGTCAGCACCATTATCCGCATTTTTTCTCACCCAATTAACTGCTTCTTCTGGAGTGTTTATCCCGTTAGATGCACCTTGTCCAAATCCAGTATAAGCTAAAATCCTTGGAGCAGTTATTTTATTTTTTTTACTTTCTTCCTTTTGATGAAGAACCCAGTCAAGACCTTGTCCACATGATGGGTCTCTTATAGTTGTAATCCCGTGAGCCATCCATAATTTATAAACATATTCAGCTGTTCCAGATCTCTGAGAAGAAATGTGTCCGTGCATGTCAATAAATCCTGGTAGGACATATTTTCCGTGAGCATCAATCTCCATTGAGCCAGGTTTAGCAATTGGTCTTCTTTTTTCATTGATTTCTAATCCGGGATAACCAACATTTCTTACACTTGTAATTATATTTTTTTCTATTACTATATCAACAGGACCTGTTGGTGGTGCACCATTACCATTTATTAGAGTAGCTCCTCTAATAATAAGTTGATTGAAAGGTCCTTCTCCTCTATACCTTTCGGGTGCTTTCTCTATTTGAGATAAAGAGATAAAATTAGATAGTAATAAAATAATTAGTAATAAGTTTTTCATTGTATTAGGTTAAAAATGAAACTAAATTTGATTTAATTTAAAATTTAATACTGAAAATAAAAAATTATGGCTCTTACATACTCTAAAATGCTTGATTTAGAAACGGAATTACCAAGGTTTGAACTACCTAATGTAATGAATGACTCAATATATTCAACTTTAAATTTAAAAGACTCAAGTACGGTAGTTATGATAATATGTAATCATTGTCCTTATGTGATTCATTATCATGATGAAATAAAAAGAATCATTAATAACTACTCAAATAAAAATATAAGATTTATTGCAATTAGTTCAAATGATATAATTAATTATCCTGATGATTCACCGGATAAAATGAAAAAACTTTTTAATGACTTAGGAATATCAATTCCATACCTCTATGATGAAAATCAAGATGTAGCAAAAATGTTTAAAGCTGAATGTACTCCAGAATTTTATTTATTTAATAATAAAAATAAGTTAGTATATAGAGGTAGATTAGACTCATCATCCCCTGGAAAAAACCAAGAAATTACAGGAAAAGATTTAAGAGATTCAATAGAAGCATGTTTAAATAATAAGAAAATAGATCAAAAACAATTTCCTAGTATGGGGTGCAATATAAAATGGAAATGAAAATATTAAAATTATCAAAGGATTTAGATAAAAATATCTATAATTGCTTTCTATTTTAAAATAAAGCAGGTTTATGGAAGGAAATATTATAAAATTTGAAAACGGAAAATTGGATGTTCCTAATGATCCAATACTTCCTTTTATTGAGGGAGATGGTATAGGAGTAGATATTTGGCCAGCAAGTAAATTAGTTTTAGACTCGGCTGTTGAAAAGGCATACTCAGGTAGTAAGAAAATTATATGGAAAGAGGTTCTTGCTGGTGAAAAAGCATATAACTCAACCGGAGAGTGGTTACCTCAGGAAACATTAGATGTATTTCAGGAATATTTAGTTGGTATTAAAGGCCCTCTCACAACTCCTGTAGGTGGCGGAATAACATCACTTAATGTAGCCCTTAGACAAAAACTTGATTTGTTTGCATGTGTTAGGCCTGTTAGGTGGTTTAACGGCACACCCTCTCCAGTTAAAGACCCATCAACAACCGACATGGTTATTTTTAGAGAAAACACTGAAGATATATATGCTGGTATAGAGTTTGAAAATGGTTCTAAAGAAAATAATAAGGTAAAAGATATTTTGAAAGATAATTTCAAAAATAGATATGATAAAATCAGATTTCCTGATTCAGTTGGGATAGGTATAAAGCCTATATCTGTTGAAGGCACCTATAGATTGGTTAGATCTGCTATAAATTATGCTATTAAACAAAATAGAAGCTCTGTAACTTTAGTTCATAAGGGAAATATCATGAAATATACAGAAGGTGCATTTAGAGATTGGGGGTATAAGATTTCAAAAGAAGAGTTTGGAGCTGTAGATTACCAGGGGGGTCCATGGCAAGTAATTAAAAATGGTTCTGAAGAGATTATAATAAAAGATGTTATTGCTGATGCTTTCCTTCAGCAGATTTTATTAAGACCAAAAGAATATTCTGTTATTGCTACTATGAATTTAAATGGCGATTATATTTCTGATGCTCTTGCAGCAATTGTTGGCGGAATAGGAATAGCACCTGGGGCAAATATTAATTATCAAACTGGCCATGCTATTTTTGAAGCTACTCATGGTACTGCTCCAAAATATGCAGGACAAGATAAAGTAAATCCCGGTTCAGTTATTTTATCAGGAGCAATGATGTTAGAGCACTTAGGGTGGGATGAAGCAAAAGATCTTATTCATAAAGGGTTAACTAAATCAATAGAATCTGCTAAAGTCACTTATGATTTTGAGAGATTAATGGATAATGCTAAATTACTTTCTTGTTCAGATTTTGCTAAAGAAATAGTAAAAAACATGTAATTTGTGTATAAATGTCAAACGAGAAAGTTTTTATTTTTGATACCACTCTAAGAGATGGTGAACAAGTTCCTGGTTGTCAACTTAATACAGAAGAGAAGGTTGAGATTGCCTTAGATTTAGAAAATTTAGGTGTTGATATTATTGAGGCTGGATTTCCAATATCCAGCCCTGGTGATTTTAATTCTGTCTCTGAAATTTCCAAAGCAGTAAAAAAACCAATTATTTGTGCATTATCAAGAGCTGTAATATCAGATATTGATATGGTTAACCTTGCACTAAAGGATGCCAAAAGAAAAAGAATCCATACTGGTATTGGTTCTTCAGATATTCATATAAAACATAAGTTTAATTCCACTAGAGATAAAATTTTAGAACAAGCTATTGCAGCGGTGAGATATTCTAAAAGATATTTTGATGATGTAGAATTTTATCCTGAAGATGCAGGAAGAGCTGATCAGGATTTTTTATGTAAAATGGTTGAAGAAGTAATAAAAGCAGGTGCAACAGTCATCAATATAGCAGATACAACTGGATATAATCTCCCTGAAATGTATGGGAAGAAAATTAAATACCTTGTAAATAATGTTCCAAACATAGATAAAGCAATTTTGTCAGTACATTGTCATAATGATTTGGGTCTTGCTACTGCAAATTCTATTGCAGGTCTGCAAAATGGAGCCAGACAAGTTGAAGCTACAATAAATGGAATTGGTGAAAGAGCAGGAAATACATCTCTTGAAGAAGTAGTAATGGCATTAAAGGCTCATCCTCATTTGAATTTAGAAACAGGTATTAACTCTAAAAAAATTGTTCCTATTAGTAAAAAAGTAAGCAGGATGATGAATATGCCAATTCAAAGAAATAAAGCTATAGTTGGGGCTAATGCTTTTGCTCATTCTTCAGGAATTCATCAAGATGGTTTTTTAAAGAATAGAGAAAATTATGAAATTATCAATCCTGAAGATGTTGGATTAAAGACTTCATCAATTGATTTAACTGCTAGAAGTGGAAGAGCAGCTCTAAAACATAGATTAAAATTATTAGGCTTTAGTTTTTCTAATGTTGAATTAGAAACTATATATATAAAATTTATAGAATTAGCTGATAAGAAAAAATTATTACATGATGAGGATCTATATGATTTAATGAAAAAATATAATTGATGGGGAAAACTCTTTTTGAAAAAGTTTGGGATGAACATGTTGTAGATTCTATTGATAAAGGGCCAAGCATTTTATATATTGATAAACACTTAATTCATGAGGTTACTAGCCCTCAAGCATTTAATGGTTTAAATAATAGAAAAATAAAAGTATTTAGACCTGAAAAAACTGTTGCAACTGCCGATCATAATGTTCCAACATTAAATCAACATCTTCCAATTAAAGAAGAACTATCTAGAAATCAAGTAGATACCTTAACTAAAAACTGTAAAGAACATAATATAAATTTATACGGATTAGGCCACAAGTATCAGGGTATTGTTCATGTAATAGGACCAGAGTTAGGAATTACACAGCCTGGTATGACAATTGTCTGTGGAGATAGCCATACTTCAACTCATGGAGCATTTGGGTCTATTGCATTTGGTATTGGAACAAGTGAAGTTGAAATGGTATTATCAACCCAATGCCTACTGCAATACAAACCAAAGACTATGCTTATAGAAATTGAAGGGGATCTTAGGGAAGGTGTTTATTCTAAAGATATTATTCTCTATATAATTTCTAAAATCAGTGCTTCAGGTGGCACTGGTTATTTTGTTGAGTATGATGGATCAGCAATTACATCTTTATCTATGGAGTCTAGAATGACAATATGTAATATGAGTATTGAGATGGGTGCAAGAGGAGGTATTATAGCACCTGATAAAAAAACTTTTGAATATTTAAAAAATAAGGAGTTTTCTCCAAAAGGAAATGATTTTTATAAGGCTATAGATAAATGGAAAAATCTAAA
>Ga0207992_1001047_pt1 | contig 12934 bp, 16 predicted proteins | sample ETN02SmetaG_FD_185788 | JGI IMG/M metagenome (GOLD analysis project Ga0207992, IMG submission 185788) | Marine microbial and viral communities from oxygen minimum zone, Eastern Pacific Ocean - ETNP2014F10-02SV255 (SPAdes) (version 2) | ecosystem: Environmental > Aquatic > Marine > Oceanic ...
TCGCCTGTTCCCGAGGGCATCGCCTCCGCGACTCCCCAGCGTGCAATCGAGCCAATCGCGCCTCCCAGACCAACTAGTGCCGCTGGATGCATGGTGCTGGCGGGAACTGACGGGGCTTCATATTTCTGAGAAGGGGGAAGACTTGACAAACGGGCCAGTACAGGGCTACAGGATGAAAGCCGAGGATGCTTGGGGGCCCAGATGGGTGAACTGCGCGCACCCGTTGTCTCATGAGTTCATGAGAGTTGCTTGCGAAAAGGAGTCGTTGGTGGTACTGGCGGCGGACCTACCCACAGTGGAGGGGATAGTGCAACTGATCGAGGACGTGGGGGAGTACGTGTGTGCACTGAAGACACATGTTGACATGGTTGAGGGCTTCAACATGGAGGATTGGTCAAAGGTAGTGGATGCAGCTCGTTCGAAGGGGATGTTGCTATTCGAAGATCGGAAGTTCGCGGATATTGGAAGGGTAGCTCAGACTCAGATGGGGGGTTTGTATGATATTCGTTCTTGGGCTGACTTGGTCACTTCTCACAGCATAAGTGGCCCAGATGTCGTCGATGGGTTGGCAGCGGCCTGGGACGAGGTCGAGAGGATCGGTGGCGTTCTACTTCTGGCCCAGATGTCCAGCTCTGGAAATCTACTGGTGGAGGGATATGCGGAAAGTACTCTGGAAATCGGCAACGCATCCCCTCATGTGTTGGGATACATCGGAAACGGGAGTTCTGTTTCTGAATTGGAATGGCTTCGTTCCAAGGTAGGAGAGGGGCGAATGATTTGGACGCCGGGTGTAAATCTGAGTGCAGAGGAGGGGGTCCTAGGGCAAAGGTACGGGCATCCGGCTGAAGCAGTTCTAGCTGGTTCGGATGCGATCATTGTCGGTTCTGGGATTCACAAATCGGAAGACCCGCTCTCTTCTGCACGAGAGTATGCTTCAGCCTCATGGGGAGCATTGCTGGAGAGATAGCGTGGCAGTAGCAGGGGACGTGGTAGCATGGGGCTGCTCCGCGCTGGTGATTTTCGGGGTGGCATCGTACGTTTTTTTCGAAGTTCTGAAGAGGTGGAGAGTCGGGTTGCGGCTATCTGCCTTGGATGAGAGCTTGTTGTACGATGATGGAGTTTCTGTGGAGGTCATCACTGACACGCCAATCGGCAGTAGCATGGTTGGAGGGGTAGTGGCTGAATTCGTGGAAGAAAGCCCCTAGAGTTCGAAAAATCCAAGGTAGAACGCTACACCGAACCCTATTGATCCGATGATTACCAGTGGTATCAAGATTCTCAGGAGTCTCCTCTTACTCTTCGGTTTGGGTGGCTCTGGAGGAGACATCATCGGAGATGGAGGCACGCTAATCTCACTGGGGACCTCTGGGGATTGAAGAGTGGGCAGTGGTGGGAGGTCCGGTAGCTCCTCCTCCAGGTCGGGATAGAGGGTGTCTAGGTCTGCTAAGCCTGGGGCATCAGGAATAGGTCCGTTCATCAGGACCCACTTCTGGTCAATGTCTGCTCTGGTTAGAGGTGTCACGAGTACAGAAACCGCTCCGGCAGAATAGGCTGCGTCGTTTGCCTTGCTCAATCGTGACTTGCTTACAACGAAGACTACTCTCGCTTCTGGGTCACTCTCACGAATCTCCAGAGCTGCGACGTGCCCATCCATCGTTGGCAGGTTTAGACCCAAGAAGACCATGTTTGGCTTCATCTTGACGTACTCGTCCACAGCCTTGTCTCCATCGTCGCAGATTTGGGAGACCCAGCCCCTCTGGCTCATTATCGACTTCAGCCTGCTTGCCGTGATTCCGTTCTCGTGGACTATGAGGGCGGTCGGCTTGTCATCAGAAGGCATCTGGTGGTCCCACATAGGATAGGGGTCAAGAAGGGGCTGGTTGTTGGCTCACGAAAGAAGTTGGTCTACTAGCCAGTTAGGATCGAACGGTTCCAAGTCGTCGTAGCCCTGGCCGGTTCCGGCAAGTATGATCGGGCGACCGGTGGCATGGGATATCGACAGGGCGGCACCTCCCCTAGCATCCGTGTCGAGTTTGCAAAGTGCAGCACCATCGAAGGTTAGTCTCCTCTGAAACTCAATGGCTTGAGTCACGGCGTCATTTCCGGCGAGGGCGTCTGCGACGAAGATTACCAGATGCGGGTTAGTGACCCGGTGCACCTTCTGGAGTTCCTCCATCAGGTTGGACTTGTTCTGCATACGACCTGATGTGTCGATGATCACCACTTCGTCCCCCTTGGCCTTCGCGCTCTCTATGGCATCCCTTGCGATGGCAGCTGAGTCTCCCCCCCGCTGGCTCTTAACACACCTGATTCCCAATCGTTCTGCGTGAGCGGCGAGTTGGTCTATGGCTCCTGCTCTGAATGTGTCTGCAGCAGCTAGCACAACTCCGAATCCTTGGTCGTCCAGCCTCTTGGCAATCTTAGCGGAGGTGGTTGTCTTTCCGGTTCCGTTGACTCCTACCATCATGATGGCCACGGGGGCTCCTTCGGACACAAGGTCCCTGATTGTTCGATCGAAGTCCCAGTATCCGGCATTGAGCAGGGAAAGCAGAGCACCCCTCAGACCCCTCTCCACCACATCGCTGAGCGGGGCCTTTCTGCTAACTCTGGAACCGATTAGGTGGACCCGTAGGTTCGTGATTAGCTCGGTTGCGGCAGCGTGGCCCATGTCTGAGGACAGTAGTTCGTCCTCCAGCTCCTCGAGTATCTCATCCAGAACCGGTCCTCCACTAATCACCATCCCGCCAATGTTGGTGCGAGATTCGGATAGGTCGATTTCGAAGGCCATATCGGATTGTGAAAGTCTTCTTCCCGTGGTTGAGTCCATCGGATTCCTTTTCGAGTGCTTTTCTGATTGGTGGGTTGTCTTAGTGGATTGTTCTCGAGCGGCCCTCTTCCTATCCTTGGAGTTGGTTGGAGTAGCGAATGGGTCTGCGATGTCATCGTCGAAGTCATCCCATTCGCTATCGGCTACGGCTGTTTCCTCGGGGTTTTTGCCCTCCTGGTTCATACTTCTGAGGGCGGCCTCTCTTTCGGCTATCGCTTTCTCTGCCAATTCGGATCCCTCTTCTGTGATGAACCTGGTATCGTCATCGGCCTGCTTTACCTTCTTTCGAAAACGATCGAAGAGCCCCATAGAAAGTCCTCAGTCATCTAGGGTTAGTTCGGTTCCCCTCTTTCTTCTCGATCTTCGCTTTGGTTGGCTTGCCTGGGTTTGTTCGATCTCTTTCTCGCCTTCCATCTCTGGGTTCTGAATTCCATTGACCATCTCATTGAACCTACTCGCTAGCGCGACCACGTGATTCTCAAGTTCATCGTGCTCCTTAGAGACCGAGTCGATGATTGCGTTCAACTCGTCGTTCCTCTTTCTGAGGATCTCGAGGGCCTCCGGTCTAGTTTTCTCTGCCTGTACTCTGCTACCTATGTCTACTACGGCCCCTGCATCTGCGGGGATATCTGCTACAATTTGGACGCCGGCGCCTAAAGGTACCATGGCGCCCTTTGCTCCATCAACTGAAATTGACTGCAGCGCCTCCATAGCATGCTCCTGTTCAATTTTGATTCCATCTAGGTTGCGGATCTGCTGCTCTAGATTCTGGAGTCGTTCTCTGTTCACCTCAACCAGTTGGGCAAGGCGCTGAAGCTCTGCCCTGTCAGGCTCAGTCATGGACCACGGGATGCAGGGGGTGCAATGAAGGCGTCGCTGGTGCAATTATCTCTGGTTCTCATCGCCCGGCAGTAGCATGACCGTCCCCATGAGTCCGGTTAGGACGAATGCCGCCAATGAGGCCATGAACGAGGTTGCCTTCCTAGATCTGGCCTCGTCCAATTCGCTACAAAGCCCCCAATCGGGAGAGCTCACGTTGCCGTTCATCGCGCGATACTGGAGGTCACACTCCTTCTCGTACTCCGTCTCCGCGTCATCGTGATTCTGCATCAATTCCAAGGAAAACGACAGTAGGACGATTGAGCAAGCTATGAGTGCGAATCCCTTGGTTGAATCTGAGGGCAAGTCACTCTCCGTCCCAGATTCCTTCTGCAATCATGAATTCCATAACTCGCTCTGAGACGTTTGCCCTGTTGCCCCCTCGGACTCCCGTGGCGGAAACTGCGAAAACCTCGGCGGGGATGTCCTGAGCCTCCCTCACCTCGTAGCCGACCTTGCGGCCATACGAGACGGCCTCTATGTCCGGCATTATCCACGCGTCAACGTCCTCGTCCGCGTACCTGTGCTCAATCATACGCTTGCGGAGAAGAGCTGGATACGGATCGGAATCAGTGACGGGGGTGTCTCGAATGCCGACAACGACTCTCTTCCCCTTGTCAAGCTCTTGTTGAATCAGCCATTCGTGCCCGACGTGAAGTGGCTGCCAGCGACCGGGGAGTAAGACTGCTTTTGGCTTCTCGAACATGTGCGAGAGCTCCTCGACCATGTCATCCACCGTGTGACCCGGCGCACCGCTTGAGTCCAGAGTCAAGTGTGCGCACTGTGGCTCATCGAATGGATCCGAAATTCCCGTGAAGTTGGTGATCTCTCCCGACCTGGCTTTGGCGTACAGGCCCTTGACATCCCTGTCCTCGCACACTTCCAGAGAGGTTGAGACATGCACCATGATCGAGTTACCAGGTAGGATTTCCAGAATTCTCTCTCGCACGTCCTCGTAGGGCGTGATAAATGAGCAAATCACAGGAGTGTGCTTGGACATCAGTCTAGCCATCTTTGCAATCCCGAGGAGATGCCTCTCCCTTCCCTGTCTTGAGAAGTCGTTATTCGAGAAGAAGTCTCGAATCGTGTCGCCATCGAGGAGTTCGGCTCCATACCTCTTTGCTGCGGCCTCTGCTATCGTCGTCTTTCCCGCTCCTGAGAGCCCAATAAGCCAAACTACCTTATTCCCCATAGCCGCACCTGAACGGCTCGTCGACCGGAGGTTCTCATTTAATCCTGATTCTGAGCCCAGATGTCATTCCAATCGGTGCTGCAAGTAACCAAGAAGTATGGGTTGAGCACATCTTCCACTAAGTCATAATCCAACGGTTGGCAGTCCGGTCCCAGTACGAAACCCCCTGATGATGCGACGACTGCGTGGGCTGCTGCTATGTCCCAGCAGGATGTGGGGCCGAACCTCGGATAGAGGTCGGCGGATCCGTCTGCAACCACGCAAGCCTTCAGCGATGAGCCCATTCTGACTAAGTCGTGTCCGCCTATTTGTTCTGCGAATCTCTCGTCTCTTTCCGCTCGATGGCTGCCGCTTGCGACAAGCTGGATGGGTTGAGATGGTTTTTTGTTAACTGAGATGGTTTTCGAAATTGAGTCTTTGATACGTTTGGCGGGGGTTGATTCCCCGCCGAACCACGTTGTCTGGGTAGCTGGGGCGTGAACGACGCCGAAAGTGGGTTTCCATCTGTCTCCCTCTCTTTTCATCCTGGCGATGTTCACAGTAAACATCCCGTTCCGTTTTATGAACTCCTTTGTCCCGTCAAGAGGGTCCACTAGCCAAGATGCTTCGCTATCCACCGGATTGCCGACTCTTCCTTCCTCGGAAACAATTGGTGTGAGTGGGTCTATTGATGCCAGCCCCTTGGTGATGACGTCATGGGCGGCTAGATCGGCCTTCGTGAGGGGTGAGTCGTCGTCCTTTGTCTCAACCTCGATTCTCTCGGATGATTCGTAGACATGCATTATCGCTTGCCCCGCTTCAATTGCGATGCGGACTATTTCCAGGGGGTCGAACGGCATGAGAGACCTCTAGAAGTCCTCAAGATTGTCTGCTGCTTGCTCTAGGTTCATTCTGGATTCATCATCTAGGTAGAAGAGGAATGGGTCCTCGTCTCCCATAATCTCCTTCCATGAAGACATGGCTCTGGCCCATATCTCCTCTTTGGAGTTCCAAATCAACATCCTATCTACGAACTTGCAATATCTCTGAACCTCCTCATCCTCGGGTGCTACGCGTCTCAGAATCTCGTTGGTCTGTGCGATCACCAGACCCCATGTCGGGTTCAATTTGTAGGTAGTGAATGGGTTCCTCTCTTGATTTATTGTGATATGGTCCCTCCACAGACCGAAAGTCACGTCGTAAAAGAATCCAGCTAGGAGGACGATTGTTAGAACTGCGGTTGCGATGCCAAGTAGGCCGACATATGTCATAGGGATGAACAGGAGAGTCTCGTTCGACTCGAACCTCCACGATAAGTAAGGCCACACTAGGAGTGTGATAGTGGCCGTCCAGAACCCCAGGCCGATGATTGCCTGGCTCTGTTGAATTCGCCAATATTGCCTCATCAGCCACTTCTTCATGAGAGTGGCCTCCGGAAGCGTCACCTTTCAGAATTGCCCATTATCGTGGTGGGTTGGAGCGGTCTGTGGTCACTCTTCCTCGGTCTTCGGATCTGATGTTGGTTTCCCCGAAACATCGAAGTGAGCTTGGACAACTGGAGCGGTCGAATCCGCCGGATCGATCTCTGCGATGCCGTCGACTAGGATGAATCGCCTGGTGACCCTGTGTCTGCTGCCGAATGTTGAGAGGACCCTCTCCATGGCGCCGTCTTCATCTGTGGCCACAACGTCCACTGAGAATGGTTGGTCCCTCTTGCCTGCCCTATACGACCCGTGCGCTCTGAATGCCTTCATGGCGCGGCCGAGATAGGCTCCTGATTTAACCGAAGCGGGTGGCTAGTTCCTCAAGGTTCAAGTGGGCGGCTGTTTGGTTCGTTCCGAGTTCGTATGACAGTGAACACCTCCACCGAGGACGAAGGGCGGGGTCTGCGAGATCGTTTGGCGGGCATTCCTCGTGATAGGCTGGTGGATGAAGTGGTGTCCAGGTGGGATGACATGATCAGACTAGAAGGGGAGGTCGCCAACCTCAGGCGTAGAGTGAGGGAAGCGGAGTTGACCTCCCAGAACGGGGGCGTCGATGGAGCGTTGATTGGAAGCCTGGAAGAGCGACTAAGGGTTGCAGACACGAAGGTGAGGCAGCTAGAGGGTTTAGTGCTGAATGAGAAGGCGCGGAGAGAAGGCGCGGAAGCTGATTCTAGCAGGCTGGCCGAACTGCAAGAAGAGAATGCAAGGCTCCTTAGGAACGAGGAGGAGCTCCTGCTTCTGGTTCTGGATATGGAAGCGCAGATTGACAGGCTATCTTCAGACTCGTAACAGAAAGGGGCGATGGGGCTACTCTTCGGAGTCTTCCGCGTTTCGGTCGGCTAAGGATCCTACTGCCCCAAAAAGGTCTGCAATCATCGTCCTGGCGACAGAAAGCCCTCCTGATATCACGGGTAATATTGGGTTGGAATCGTCCGGGAGCCTTGCTTTCTCCCTGATGTCGGGGATGAAGGGCTCTATCTCCCTGTTGTCGAACCACAGAGACCCACACTTCAGGCAACCGTCCACTTCTATGGAAGCCCCCTGAGTGGTGGTGACCGGCCCCTTCACCATCTCCCCCTGGCAGGTAGGGCATCGGTATCCAGCGGGTTGGCCACCGAAAACAGAGGTCCGGAGGTTTCTGAGGTTTGTCTGTCTCATGTTCGAATTCAACCATCGATCGCTAGCTAATATCCCTCTGCAGGAACCGCAGTAGTGCATGTGCCCCTCCACGACATCCCCCTGTGCCCCCATTTCGGAGTTACAGCAGGGACAGGTGGCCTCTGACACGGTCCCCCACCGAGGGGTTGTGGTATGAGCATGCCTGCGGGAAGTGCGTCATGCGATGCCGCTAATCAGGTCTGAAAGGACTGCTTGAAGCTCGCTGACATCATCGTACTCCTCCGTAATGTTCCCCGTAATTATCCAATCAGCACCGGCTTCTGCGGCTGCTCTTGCGGTTTGGGGGTCCCGAATCCCGCCGCCGACAATAATCGGGAGGTCGCATGATGCTTTTGCTGCCTTGATCAAATCTGGGTTTACTGGGAATTCGGCACCGCTCCCCGCCTCGAGGTAGAATAGCTTGAATCCGAGGAATTGCGCTGTCATGGCATATCCCTCCACTCGCTCTGTTTGTTGGGGGCCGATGAGATCTGCCTTGCCAACCTGACCAGCCTTCCCACCTGGTTCGCAAATCAAGTACCCCATCGGGACCGGTTCTATTCCTGCTCTCTTGACGAAGGGGGCTCCCTTCACCTGCTCCCCAATGAGGAAACGCTGGTCCAATGAGTTCATGAGCATCATGAACGTGATTCCGTCTGCTGCAGGGGACAGCGCTGTGGCGCCTTGGGGAAATAAGACGACAGGGATTTGCCCTGAATGCCTCTCAATGTCGGAGTCTTGGCTTGCTGCCCATGTGACTAATTCCAGAGCTTCCTTGATTGCGACAATGGTGGCATGCACATTGTCCATGTCAGTGTCTGAGGAACCGCCCACTAGGATCATGCTGGACCCGGCGTGGGCTGCAGCCAAGGCCCTGTTAGCGGCTATTTCGGGGGTCTGGTCGGCGGGATCTATGACTATCGCGTGTCTGGTTCCGGAGGTCCTATCACACATGTATTCGCCAATTGCTCCCATGTTAATCACCTACTGTTCAACGGGGTGTATTATTGTATCAACAACAGTCTGAGCTAGCTTCAACCCTAATTCAACCTCCCCTGAGATGAAGGAAGACGGTTGTTCCCCTGCCCAAGTCATCTCCTGCAAGGAAATGCCGTTTGATTCCGGTATCTCCCTGCTCCAGACCTCTGTTGTTCCGTCCGACCTATCTCCAAAGATGCTGGTCTGAGTGGCGTCTTCGGTTCTACAGACGAATCCATGCCATCGTGCTGATATCTGGCTTTTCTGTCTAAGGTCTAACAGGTGATCCGTTTGAATGGCACCATTACCCCTCGGTCCCGCACCTACGAATCTTACCTCCTTTTCGGAAGTTGTTGTAACCCTCGTTCTGAGGAGGAACGTGCATCCTCTCTTCGAAAGTTGAATTCCTATGGCTTTGAGGAACCACGAACCGCGAATCGCTGTGGATGAGGCGGCCGGCGTCTGCGAAGACATGTCTGAAATCCAATGCGGGGGGCACGGAGGCCATGTGGAGATTAGGCCTGGAATCTCACCGATTAAACCGATCTCGGCCCTGTCTGTGATTAGGTTGACCTCTGCGTCGGGAGCAAGATCGAGAAGTCGGTGACCCGTGCAAAGTGCGCTAAGAGATTCGCCCAGAATGGTTATACTTGTCATGCAAGCACACCAAGGGGAGTGGCCTTTTCTTTGTTCTCAAGGGACAGAGCGTGTACTGGGCAAGCTGGGATGCAGTGCTCACAGTGCGTGCAGCTGGGTTCGTCGACGAATACTAGTAAGCCTTCTAGTACGAGGGCGTTTACAGGACAAAGGCCGACGCAAGCTGCACAACCAAAGCAACGATCTTCGTCAACTACGAAAACTGTCGCATCCTGTCTAGGCATGTTATGGGGCGGGGAGAGTCACATCTCAAAGTTACCCCCCCAACCCCTTTGTTTCCAGTGTATGAGAAAATTACGACGGAAGAATAACAGCATACTCTTATTTTTTTATCAGTGTTTGACAGCCATTTGAAGGTCTTCAGTTTGCATACTATAATGGTTACAGAGAAGAAGAGAAAGTATTCGATAGTGAATAAATCGTACTCCACAGGAAATAATGGGGGTGGGGGGGTGTGATTCATATCCCCCATACCCCCGACATTATTACGTGGTACTGTACACAGCAGGTTCGTCGACATCTTATCCAGATCATGTTCCCGATGGAATTAGGCTGCACTTCCTGGGTGGGGCACGTGAAGTAGGAAACGTTGGCTGCGTAATTGAAGACAAAACAGGCACCAGAGTCCTCATCGACTATGGACTGGCTCCAACAAAACCACCGAAATACCCATCCGAAGCTCCTCCTGTGAAAGATGCAATAATTACACATGCTCACATAGACCACATTGGAATGGCTCCATGGCTTACATCCCATGGGACAATGCTCCATGGCACCGATCTCACCGCAGCCGTTTCAGAAATAATGTGGGCTGACACCTACAAAGTCTCCGACATCGAGGGGTATCCACTTGCTTGGGACAAGCGAGACATGGAGGCCGCCCTAGACTCATGGATTCCCCACCAGTTCAATACGTGGTTCAATATCGGTGAGTGGAAATGCAGGTTGCATCCTGCAGGCCACATACCAGGCGCTGCGATGGTCGAGATCCAGACACCAGACGCAACGATCCTCTGGACGGGGGATCTCGACACTAGGGACAGCCCCAACGCACCAAGGGCGACACCAGTGGATTGCGACATACTCTGCCTTGAGGGAACATACGGGGGGAGGACCCACCCTGACAGGGCCGAGGAGGAGGGGAGGTTCGTCTCCCGCGTCCTGGAAGTCGTATCCAGAGGGGGGGTAGCCCTGGTTCCGGCCTTCGCTTCGGGAAGAGGGCAGGATATCCTCCGGATCCTCCACAGAGAGGCACCGGGCCTCGATGTACACTACGACGGAATGGGCACCAGGGTAACTAGGGAATGGCTCGGATGCCCCGAGTTCATCCAAGACTCCCGTGCGATGGAAGCAGCTTACCGATGGTCCCGGAGGGTCACGGGGAAGTCGGACAGGAAGAAGGCACTTGGGGCCGATGTGATCGTCACGACGAGCGGTATGCTGGATGGCGGCCCCGCGCTGTGGTACTTGAACAGGCTGAGGCACGACGGTTCAAACGCCATTCTGCTGACCGGTTACCAAGCTGAGGGCTCAGGAGGAAGGAGACTGCTAGAAAGGGGCTCCCTCCCCATTTTCGGAAAGCAGACCCGGATCCCTCTCGAGATCGACAAGTTCGACCTATCCAACCACGCCGATCACCCCTCCCTCTGCAAATTCGCCAGTGACTGCGACCCTTCTCACGTGGTGATTTTCCATGCCGATGAGACGGCAGCAACGGCCCTAGCAGAAGACATTGGACAGGAAACGAAGGTCCACATTCCCACCAACGACGACACTCTGGAACTTACAGGATTTTAGTCTGGGGTTGGGTTTAGGACCAATATCACAGCATTATACATAAGCCGGAGTATCACTCGGCCAACTAGGTGAGTGACAACTCACCACTACAGAAGAAATAAAGGTGAAAAAATGGAAGTAAAACAATTGGATGACTACTTTGGATATACAGAGAAAGGTAGTTCCCTGGAGGGAGAGCTGAGGGCGGGTCTAACCACATTCCTCACGATGGCGTACATTCTGTTCGTCAACCCCGACATGCTTTCCTTGGGCTTCATGCCCGATGGAACGGGAATACCTTTCGATGATGCGCTGTTTGCGACGGCTATTGCCGCATTCGTGGGCTGTGTCATCATGGGATTGTGGGCGAACCTACCGTTCGCCTTGGCTCCGGGCATGGGCCTGAACGCGTACTTCGCGTTCACCATCGTCCTGGGAGAAAATGGTATTGGATGGGAGATGGCACTATTCGCCGTCTTCATTGAGGGAATTCTATTCCTCATCCTGTCTCTGCCTCAAGTCGGAGCTAGAACGGCGATGATCAACTCGATCCCGACCGACCTCAAGATAGCCACCGGGGCTGGAATAGGGATGTTCCTAGCCATCATTGGCCTCAGGGAGATGGGTTGGATCGTTAATGACGACGCGACCCTAGTCCAGCTGACTCACGAGCTGGATGGCGCAAGCCATCTCAACGGCGAGGTCTGGGCAATGATCTGCCTGATTGCAATCACCGCCATGATGGCGAGAGGAATCAAGGGCGCAATAGTCTATGGAATACTCGGAACCACCATCCTTGGAGGATGGATTCTCGGGGCATCTGACCCATACAACGGCGTAGATTCAGTCACGTTTTCCTCCTCCGCACTGCTAGATGTTGCAAACTTCCCGGAGGAGTCCTTCTTGGCCGCCTTCGGCAGCGCGGGCCTAGGGGATCTCGGGGACGGGGTATCTTACGCGGACTTCTTCATGGTGATGGTAGCGTTCCTATTCGTCGACATCTTCGACACCGCAGGGACACTGTACTCCGTGGGCCGCCAGGCAGGCTACGTGGATGAGAACGACGAGCTCCACAACTCTGACGAGGCTTTCATGTCGGACGCTGGAGCAACCATAATCGGCGCCGCCTTCGGAACCAGCACCACAACCACCTACATCGAGTCCGCAGCCGGAGTCGAGGAAGGAGGAAAGACCGGGCTAACAGCCGTCACGGTCGGTGTTCTGATGCTATCAGGGCTGCTTCTCGCAGGTCTGTTCAAGCAGATCCCAACCTTCGCAGCAGCACCCGCCCTAGTCATCATCGGTGCGATGATGATGAGGCAGGCAGCAGACATCGACTGGTCAGATACTGGCAAGTCGATCCCTGCCTTCGTGACGATGGTAATGATGCCGTTCACCTACTCGATTGCAGCTGGAATCGCATGGGGGATCATCACCTACGTGCTGATTAACGCTGCTTCAGGGAAGCACAAGGACATCAGTATCGTAATGTGGGGACTCGCAGTAGCGATGCTCCTGTTCTACGGAACTGTAACCATTGACTGAGGAAAAGAACCGAAGCCCAGCCCGGGAAACCGGGAGGTTTCGAACACATAGGAGCTGTGAGCATGTCCAATGACTTGACGCACAGACTCGAGAACGCAATTAGGACCGTCCCGGACTTCCCCATCGAGGGGATAATGTTCCGGGACATCACACCGGTCCTCGGCGAACCTGGTTTGGTTTCTTCCATTACCGACCAGTTCGTCGAGGACCTCAATCAATTGGGTTGGCGACCGGATGTAGTCGTGGGCCCCGAGGCTCGCGGCTTCATCTTCGGCCCGCTTCTGGCGGATCGCCTCGGTTGTGGCTTCGTTCCGGTCAGGAAGCCAGGCAAACTCCCAGCCCCCTCGCGAAGAGTCGAGTACTCGCTCGAGTACGGCTCAAACGCCCTGGAAATGCACGAAGACGCCATCGAGCCTGGTCAGAAGGCCATCATCATCGACGATCTGCTAGCAACAGGAG
>Ga0207992_1001052_pt1 | contig 12885 bp, 4 predicted proteins | sample ETN02SmetaG_FD_185788 | JGI IMG/M metagenome (GOLD analysis project Ga0207992, IMG submission 185788) | Marine microbial and viral communities from oxygen minimum zone, Eastern Pacific Ocean - ETNP2014F10-02SV255 (SPAdes) (version 2) | ecosystem: Environmental > Aquatic > Marine > Oceanic ...
CGATACTATATCGTGGGACTGGCCATGATGAGGATGGGGTATACTCAGAGGAACCACAGGTGTACAGGGATGCAATGATGAGGCTTAAGAAGAAGATAGATGGTTCCAGAGAGGTTCTGCCCCAACCGATAATCAGAGAGGAGGAGGTTAAGGAAATTGGCATTGTATACTACGGTTCCATGGAGAACAGCATTGTTGAGATTGATGATTTGTTGGAGGAGACCGGGCTTTCGGTCAGTACCTGCAGGGTTAGGGCGCTTCCTTTGCACCCGGAGGTGGAGAGTTTTATCGACCGTCATGAGAAGTGCATAGTATTGGAGATTAATAGGGACGGACAGCTGTATGGGATACTAAGGAGGGAGATCCCTATACGCCTAGTGAATAAGCTGCATAGCGTTGCATACAGTGATGGAATGCCCCCAAGAGCCTCTGTTTATGCAGAAATGGTGATGGATAAGTTACAGGAGAATTGAGCATGGCAGTAATGAAACTGAATGTTATTGATCTCGAGAAGTCCGAGTATACTGGGGGCAAGTCATCCTTGTGCCCGGGTTGTGGGCACGATCAGATCTCCAATGTTATCATCCAAGCAGCATGGGAGAATGGCATCGCCCCTGAGGGAATTGCCAAGATGAGTGGGATTGGGTGCTCTTCTAAGACTCCAGCCTACTTCTTAGGAAATAGCCATGGATTCAACACAGTTCACGGCAGGATGCCATCAGTTACGACCGGTGCCAATATGGTAAACAAGGATCTGTCTTTCTTGGCGGTTTCCGGTGATGGTGATACTGCCAGCATAGGGATTGGCCAGTTTATTCATGCGATAAGAAGGAACCTGGATATGGTTTACATTATCGAGAACAATGGGGTCTATGGGCTTACCAAGGGCCAGTACAGCGCTACTGTCGAGAAGGGGTCCAAGAAGAAGAAGGGGGCTGTGAACCAACAGGCCCCGATCGATCTCTGTGCAATGGCGATTAATCTGGGTTGTAGCTTCGTGGCCAGATCATTTTCAGGTAGCAAGAAGCAGCTTACTGCACTGATGCGAGCAGCTATGAGCCATCGAGGGATGGCAATCATAGACATCATCTCTCCCTGTGTGACTTTCGCGAACAACGATGAGTCCTACAGGTCCTACAACTACGTTAAGGAGAATGACGAAGTTCTGCACAACCTAGATTACATCCCACACTTTTCCCCACTGGATGAGGTTGATGTGCCGGAAGGGGAGTTTGAGGAGATCAGCTTATTCGATGGCTCTACACTCAGGCTTGAGACAATAGGCCCTGATCACAATCCAGCTGATGCGGTCTCGGCTCTTAGCGCGATTCACGTGGCGGAGAAAGGAAGTAGGCACGTTACTGGGCTGCTATTCTACGACCCGGAGGTGCCGACCGCTACCGATACCCTGGGCCTTACTGAGACGCCATTGGTGTCATTGAATGAGGAGATGCTTCGCCCTAGTGAGGAGAAGCTGCATGAGGTCAATGCGGCACTAAGGGGAAAATAGACTCCCTCATGTTAGGTTTTCTTGAAATATCCGCCCCCACTCGGTGTGGCAATAGTCCCTTAGTGTAGTGGTCCATCATACGAGACTCTGGATCTCGTGACCCTGGTTCGAATCCGGGAGGGACTACCATTTCTCCATTGTAAATGGCGTTGATATTGGTGTTCGGTCAGTTTCCACGACCGTCTGTTACGAAACCCTGCCATCTGCGCATGTAATCGACGAACTTGGGGCTGAGGTCCGCCCCTCGCAGGTAATCAGGGGTGAATGGTGGCCTTTTGGGATCGAATTCCGGATCTGTCAGACCCGTGGGCCAATCAGGATGCGCTATTGCCACCCTAGCGGTGCCGACAAGGTCTGCACCCTCTCCGATCACGAACTCCGCGTCCTTCGATGTCCAGACCGATCCTGTGGAGATTAATGGGAAGTCAGGGGGGATAGCTTCCCTGAATCTGCGTGTGAGTGTCCTGGGATCGCTTGGTTTCCCCTCTGATACGGCAAATGCGTCCCAGCACGAGATGTGGATCATGTCCACCTCAGTCTCTGTCATCATTCTGGCTAATTCGATGCTTTCCGGGAGTCTCACCCCTATGCTTGGGATCTCAGGGGAAATACGGACAGAGACTAGGAATTCCTCGGATGTCTCCCTCCTGACTGATTCGATAATCTCTCGTAGGAACAGGGACCTTCCTTCCAATGAACCGCCCCACTTGTCTTCCCTTCTATTCGTCTTATCCCCCAGGAATTGGCAAATCAGGTACCCATGTGCGGCATGGATCTCGACGCCATCGAACCCAGCCCTCTCGCTCCTTGAGGCGGCCTCTCCGAAAGATTTGACCAAGTCCTCTATCTCGAAAGCCACCAGCTCCCTGGATTCCTCCTCGACCCCTTTCTCTAGGTTCACGCTGGCTGAGACTGGTTGGGTGCCAGTGAGGGACCTAGGTGCCCTGAGACCTCCATGAAAGATCTGGACGAGGCCTATGGCGCCCCTCTGCTTTATTCCTGAGGCGAGTTCTGCCAGCATGGGCATCTGGTGATCCCCCCACACGCCCATCTCGCCCTCCCAGGACTTTCCCCCCTGTTGGACGTGGCTGGCTGCTGTAGTGATAATCCCAAAGCCACCCTCGGCCCTCCTCAGAAGCCACCGAATCTCGTCATCCGATAGGATTCCGTCCTCGCCGGACTGCTTGTTCGTCATAGCAGCGAGGACCGCTCTGTTTCTCACCACTCTGCCAGCCCTCGCGAGGGTGAACGGTGATGCTGCCTCCAAGCTCTCACCGGTCATGGGTCACGGGTGGGCCTGAGGGCCCTCACCTAAGTGAGGCCCGCTCAGTCCTTGCGTCGTCCGGAGGCCAGTGAAGCTGCGCCTAGGAGTGATATCATTCCCAGAGTTGCTGAGAATCCAGGGAGCCCGAATAATCCACCGTCGTCATCGTCTTCCTCGGTTGTTTCCGTGGTAGTTGATGGGCAGCCATCTCCGTCGTTCGAGTCCTCCTTCTCGGTGGGGCACTGATCGGCGTTGTTCCCGACGCCGTCTTCATCGGTGTCCGCTATCTCGTTCGGGTCGTCATCGAACGCGTCCTGGTTGTTGCCGACCCCGTCCCCGTCTGAGTCCGCGTACTCCGCTGGGTTGCTTGGGAATACGTCGGCGTTGTCGCCCACTCCATCGCCGTCCGAGTCCTTCCTCTCATAGGGGTCATCGGGGAATGCATCGGCGTTGTCGCCAACTCCATCACTGTCGGTATCGGTGTCCTCTGTGCTATCGAACGGGAATGCGTCGTCTACGTCCTTAGTACCGTCATTGTCATCATCGTCATCAGCGTTGTCGCCGGTCAGGTCACCGTCTGCATCGGCCCACTCATTGGGGTCGGTGGGGAACGCGTCGGCAGTGTCGCCGACCCCGTCTCCGTCTGTGTCAGTGGATTCCTCGCTGTTCAGTGGGAAGTCGTCGAAACCATTTTCGATCCCGTCGCCGTCTGCATCGGGGTCGGAGTTGTCACCTATGCCGTCTCCGTCAGTGTCGTTCCACTCGCTCGGGTCATCCGGGAAGGCGTCCGAGTTGTTTCCGATGCCGTCTCCGTCAGTGTCGGTCCACTCGGTGGCATCGAACGGGAAGTCGTCGGTGTCGTCGTTGACCCCGTCGCCGTCGCTGTCCTCTGAGTCGTCGTTGACCCCGTCGCCGTCTGCATCGAGGTCAGCGTTGTCCCCAATGCCGTCGTTGTCGGTATCGACCCATTCATTGGGGTCGTCGGGGAACGCATCAGAGTTGTCGCCCCTGCCGTCTCCATCCGAGTCAATCCACTCTGTCGGATCTAATGGGAAGGCGTCCATTTCGTCATGCACCCCGTCGCCGTCAGTGTCGGCAGTCGAGTTCAGCGTCCACGTAATTGTGAACGGTGGCATTGGCTCGTTCCATGGGAACTCGAAGCACGTTGTGATTGGATCTAGGGCAACCCCCGTTCCATTGACAACAGCCGATGTGATGTCATAGAGATCAGGCAGTGCGGAAATAGCGCATACTTCCGATGAGTAGTTGCTGCCATCGTCGTCGGCATCATCGTCGGAGCCATCGTCGCCCGAGGACTCGTCGCCGACGAAGCTCAGTTCGTACGTGGTGTCGCCCGGAGAAAGGTCCTCGAACTCCATCGACCACTCAGAGATCATGACTGGGTCTTGGAATGAGTCAGAGGTCAATCCATCGAACCAGACCCCTGGGGGGCTCATATAAGTGGGATCCTGTCCGTCGGACAGTAGCCCATCAGGGCCGGTACTCATCATAGCAATCTCGTCGAGCTCATTGGGGCAGTCGACTACTCCATCGTTGACCTGGCTAATCGTGATGGTCGTGTCGTCGTCGTCCCAGCAGTGGAACACCGATATATCGTTGCCGTCGGAATCGTACGAAGGCTCGTCTGAGTCGTCGGGGCAGTCCGAGTAGCCGTCGTTGAATGCTATCAGAGGCGCTTGGTCGGGGTCAGTATCGCAAGGATACATGAAGTTCGCTAGGTTCTGCTCCTCCAACATGTTCTGCTCCTCCAACATCGCGAAGAAGGCCATGTAGAACATGTCTACCTCGTCCCATGTGGTGATGCCGTCAGCATTCCCGAAGTCCTTGTCGATCTTGTCCCTGATCGTGACGTCGAGCAGCATGGAATAGCCCACAGAGAACGCCAGGTTCCCTTCCCACTCGCCCCAGAAGATCGCGTGGTAGTTCTCGCCGATCGCGAGCTCTTCGATATTGTAGATGAGTCCATCGTCACCCTCACCATCATCTTCGCAGCCTGGAAGCTCAAAGAACGCGTAGTAGGTGTCGTGGTTGTTTTCATCGCCACCGTCGGTTTCGGTGGAGTACCACACGTCCACGAAGATGAAGCCGCTGCATGAAGGCCCAAATGAACCGGGCAACGAGATGCCTTCCGATCCGGATGCATCCGCCACGATTGAAAGCTGCATCTGGGGTTCTTGTTCGAAGAGCTGCTCCACCACATCCTTGACCCCGTGGATGCCTTCGTAGACGGCTGCACTCACGTAGTACTCTGTGCCCTCGGTCATGCCGTAAATCTCGATCGCGAACTCGTAATCTCCTGAGTCCATGCTAATGTCGCTGGGGTCTCCCAAGGAGTTCCCGTCCACGTCTATGGCAGTGACTGAGATGAGGCCCGTCCCGCTTCCGCCGGAGCATGGGCCCTCAATCATCATTTCATACGCGTCGAGCCAGTCTATGTTGCCTGACACTTCGTCTTCAGTGTACAGTTCGATCTCAACGATCACGAAGCAGTCCCACCCGTTGATGGCGAGCAGGAAGTCGTCGAACGCATGGCCGATCTCGTCCGTGAAGAGGGCAAACTCGCCCTCTGCGATTGTGTTGTCGCCCTGGCCCTCGATTTCGTACGAAATGATGACGTTTGTGTTGGGTTCTGCATATGCGTGGATGCCCACTGGGTATGTTATCTCCTCGAGAATCATGTACGGCCATGCTTCTTGGTGCATGTCTGCGTTAGCGGTTCCGTCAGTGAAGACGAATGACAGATTCCCGTTCTGGCTGCCCCACTCGGGGCCCTCTCCACCACCGCCACATGGTAGGTTGAAGAACGCGTAGTAGGTGTCGTGAACCTCGGATTCGTTGTCTTCATCTTGATTGTGTTGCCAAGCGTCCAGGTAGATGAAGCCGCTGCAGGACTCGTAGAGTTCGGCCCACAGGGTAACCTGTGCGGTTCCGAGCGCGTCCGCGACAATTATCGTCTCGAGCTGTGGTGGTTCTTCTGTGACAAACAACTGCATCACTGCATCATGTACGCCGTGGATGCCATTGTAGGCGCCTCCGGTGATCTCGTACTCTTGGCCCGGGTCCAAGCCTATTACGTCGAACGAGAACTCGTATTGTCCGTCATCCAGGAAACTGGGGCATTCCCACCAGTCCGTGCCTGATACGTCATCGTACCAGTTATCACAGCCATGGACTTCAACGGTCCAGTCTGGGATGCCGTCCCCGTTCTCATCCCAGTCGTCTTGCCAGCACTCGTAGTAGCCCTGATGATCTTCGCACTCGTCGAAAATGCCGCCTTCGTCTGGGGGCGGCCAAGAGGCCCCGGTGGAGTCTGTAACATCGACCGAGATGAGGCCTTCTGCGGTTCCGCCTTCGCACGGGCCCTCGAGCATCATGTTGTAGTCGTCCACCCAGTCACCTGAATCGGTGTGCGTTAGTGAGATTCCCACGAACAAGAAGCAGTCCCAAGTGTTGATCTCGAGCAGATAGTCGTCGGTAATAGCGTGGCCGTCTGAGTCAGCAATCAGGGTGAATTCGCCCTCCATGATGGTGTGGCCCTGCGCGTCGAACTCGTATTCGAATGTGACGTTCGTTCCTGGATCCAGCATGAATGCTTCGAATTGCACAGTGTACTGTCCCTCGTCGACCTTCATGTAAGGCCAAGCTGATTCTACGGCAGATGGATCGCCGCTACCGTCCGTGAAGAGGAAACCTAGGTTGCCGTTCTCGCTGCCCCACATGGGTTCATTGCTTCCGGGCTCATACTCATCGGAGCCGTCGGCGCAGTCAAAGATGCCGTTGTTCACTTTGCTAAGGAGAATCTGTTCGCCACTGGAGCATGAGAACCATGAGATCTCGTTGCCGTCGGAATCGTACGAAGGCTCGTCAGAGCCGTCGGGGCAGTCGGGGTTACCGTCGTTCACGTTTTGGAATGGGATGTCAGGGCTGCCATCAGCGCACCAGTACCAGCGCTCCTCGCCTGGCTCTGGGCCCCCGTCTGGGCCCCCCAAGCAGTCTGGGATGCCGTCGCCATTGTCGTCTTGGGCAGAGGCAGGGCCAGCGATTATCGCCAGACCCATTCCTACCAAAGTGCCCTCATACTCATCGGAGTCGTCGCCCATGAACACCTGTGCGTATAGGATGTCGAAGCAGGTGTAATCAGACACATGGTAGTCCCACTCGTGGAGCTCTGTCGCTGCACTCGCATTGAAGGTGAAGTTGTCAGGGCCCTCATACTCATCAGAGCCGTCGGCACAGTCATTGATGCCGTTGTTCACTTTGCTAAGGAGAATCTGTTCGCCACTGGCGCATGAGAACCATGAGATCTCGTTGCCGTCGGAATCGTACGAAGGCTCGTCAGAGCCGTCGGGGCAGTCGGGGTCACCGTCGTTCACGTCTTCGAATGGGATGTCAGAGCTGCTATCAGCGCACCAGTACCAGTCATTCCCGGGCCCTTCACCCTCGAATGAATCTGCCACAGTAATCACTGTGTACTGCTCCCCCACTGTGAGTCCGTCCATCGACCATCGCATCAGCTGGTCCCCGGCGAACTCGAAGTCGTAGCCCGTGCCGTAAATCAGGATGCAGAGGTCCTCTTCATCGTACTCGCAGTCCTCGACGTCGGGCTCGTCGAAGAGCCATTCGTTGGGGACTAGCGTGACATTGTTCCAGACACCGGTGCCGTCGTCGTAGTGATCGAGGGCCAAGTCCACTGGTAGGTTGATCTCACAAGGGCCATCGAAGTTGAAATAAGGGACGTGCAGGGTTCTGCTGCCGTCAGTTAGGCCGTCTCCGTCCCAGTCCTCGAGCATGTGTAGGTCCGTATTGATCTGAATCCAACAGTCCTCTGGGCTCACTGTGAGGTTCCAGGTTACTTGGTATTCGTCCGCCTCGCCATCGCCGTCAGCGTCTGAGGCGTTCACAGAGAAGTACTGCGCGTCGCCTGCGTCGTAACTGCCAAAGGACTCGACATGAACCATCCAGAACAAGTCGTAGGAGTTCCCTACCTCCAAGTCCTGCAAGACCCAGGTCATGGTGTAGTTACCGGCCTCTATGTACGGGCTTTCTTCGCCCGTGATGCAGTCCCACCAGGTTTCGCCGGAGGGGTCTGCGACGGCCTGCACGCAATCGCGGGCCCAATCGCGGTACTCGTCGCCTTCGTCCCAGCACTCGTAATCGTCTCCGCCCATGGGATCGCAGTAGTCGTACGAATCGAACTCCGGCACTGTCTCCCATTCGGTGTTGACGCCGGTCTCGTTCTCGTACCAGAGGTCGAGGTAGTGAGGCATCTCACAGGGGCCATTGTAGTGGAAGTTGTCCCAGCCCCTCATCTCTGCACCATACCAGCCGCCATCGTCGTGCCATTCTACCAGATCCAGGTGCGCGTTGATGCCCACACCGCAGGTCGAGTTGTCTGTGACGACCGAGAAGGCGAACGTCTCTAGGTCTGAGGATGAGTTGAACAGGTGTTCGAATTGCATAGAGTGGCTACCGTCCCACTCGTGCACCCAGACGTCCAAGTTGAGGACGTAGCTTTGTCCTGAGTCGACGTCGATGTCGAGCGTCATTGAGTGATTGCCCTCGGAGATGAGTGGTTCCTCACGCCAGGAAGCGCACTCCCAGATTCCGTCTCCATCGTCATCGTTGCAGTCGTTCCTGTGGTCCCAACTCTCAGGCTCTCCGTTCCCGTCTGCGTCCCATTCGTCTGGCCAGCAGCGCCATTCGCTCTTATCGGAACCAGCGGGGGATATGTCTTCGCAGTTGTCGTACTCATCGTAATGCTCGATTATCTCCCACTCAACGCCGTCGTTGTAGAGTGTGAATGGGGATGGGGGCATCACACATGGGCCTCCCCAGCTGAAGTAGTCGAAGAACACGTCATCTACCCATTCCGGCCATGATTCGCCCGAGCTGTTGTCCGTGGTCCAGATGACCTCTTGGAGGGAGAGGTGCATGTTGACATGACAGGTTTGCTCGTTTGTCTCCATCCAGAACGAGATGGACTCGTTGGCGGAAGACGCGTTGATCGGCACCTCCCACCACAAATCATTGAAATCGCCGCCCCAGCCAGCGGAATGGCCCCATGTTTCAAGGGTCAGAATGTAGGAGGAGCCTGCTTCCAGGTCATCCACCGCGACGACCATGCTGTGGTTGCCGGGGTCTAGTTGGGGCTCCTCTAGCCACGTCACGCACGTCCAGATACCGTCTGCATCGTCATCGTGGCAGTCTTCCTGGTAATCGTGCCAGTCTGGCTCACCGTCCCCGTCTACGTCCCAACCGTCCATGGAGCACTCGTAGTGGTCCCCGAGGTCCTCGCAGTCATCGTAGTCACTGTAGTGCTCGGTCATCTCGTAATCCACGCCGTCCGTGGACACTGTGAATGGGGATGGGGGTACCTCACATGGGCCTCTCCATTGGAAGTCGTCCCAGAACTCATTGTGCATCGACGTGTCGTTGCTCCCGTCGGTTTCTTCGATATCCAGCTGGATGTGGAGATTGACGTGGCAAGTGTACTCGTCAGTCAAGAACCACCCGGATGTGGTGTAGTTGGTCTCGGATCCGGTGTTGAAATACTCGTCGTCGCTTTCCCAATCGCATCCCATCATGTTCTGGCACACATTCAAATGAACGCCTAGTGAGTAGTTCGTGTTTGGCTCGAGGTCCTCCACCAGAAGTGTCACGGAGTGGTTGCCTGGGTCGATGAATGGGTCTTCCGACCAGCCTCGGCACTCCCACCAGGTTTCGTTTGACACGTCGTCGCCCCAGAGGGTGCAGTCATTCCTGTGGTCCCACATGTCATACACTCCGTCGTCGTCCCAGTCCCACTCTTCCTGTGAGCAGTGCCACTCTTCACCGTCGCCCTCGTCGGACGCTTCGCAGTGATCGTACACGTCGTAATGCCACTCTTCTTCCCACTCGACTCCGTCATAGGTCAGGGTGAATGGGGATACGCGCTCTTCGCAAGGGGCTCCAAAGTTGAACCATTCTTGGTCGATGTGGTGCATGTCGCCCCACGCGTTATCGACGGAGAGCAACTCGACCTCTATCCACAATCCGCATGTCCAGTTCTCAGTGACCACTGAGAAGGGGATGTGTTCGAAAATCGGTTCTCCGGTGAATCCCGTTGTGTTGATCGTGAACTCGTAGTACTCCCAGTCATCGCCCATACGGTTGTAGTGCTGGTTCACCTTCAGAGACACAAAGTACTCCTCGTCGACATTTAGTTCGGTGATGTTGAGTACCATGGAGTGGTTTCCGGCCTCTATGTACGGGTCCTCTCTCCATTCCTCGCACTCCCACCAGGTTTCGTTTGACACGTCGTCGCCCCAGAGGACGCAGTCATGCTTGTGATCGGTCCAATTGGGCTCTCCGTCCCCGTCCTCGTCCCAGTCGTCTTGCCAGCACTCGAAGTAATCGTGGTCAGCGCCGTCGTCTTCGCTGAACTCCTCGCATTCATCGAAAGACGCTACGTGAACGATTGGCTCGTAGAGAGTGCCGTTGTGCCAAAGCTCGATGTGTTGCGGAGGCTCCTCGCACTCCCCCTGGGGGAAGGTGACGAATCCGCCAAGGAGTTCCTCGCTGGTGTTGTTGGTGATCTCCCAGAGCCATCCGTCGATTACCATCTCGCAGTACCAGGGCTCCACATCTATGGACCATGTGTCGAAGGAGGACGTGTTGGTTCCCATCCAGGTGATTGACTCCTCGATGAAATTATCACCCTCTGAATAGTCTTGCCATCCTTCGAAGAAATACTCGAATTCGTAGGTGCTGTTAGCTGAGAGGTTGTTGAAGCCGAATTGCAGGTTGTAAGTCCCACCTGTAAGTAACAGGTCACTGGAGTAGGGCTCCAGATCGACCCATGTCCCTCCTATCTCTGCGGAGAGCTCGACAATCCCGTTTATTCCGCAAGGACCCCAGACCACGAAGGTATAGCCAGCAACGTGGTGTCGGGACCCATCGGTTTCGATGTGCTCCAGTTGAGCGTCGATCAATGCCCAGCAGTCCATGGCCCCCATTGTGAGGTTCCATGACTCGCCGCTTGTGTTGGTGTATGAGAACCACTCCCTTGTGTGGGTGACAGAGCTTGTCCCATTGCCTTCATCGTCAGAGTGGACGTCGAAGGTTTCAACGGACCAGGTCATGTTGTAGGTCTCATTCAGCTCAAGGCTGTGTGCAGATAGATGCATGAGGGTATCGCCCTCGTCGGCCATGACGCTGAATGGGGCGTCCCAGCCAGCTTCATGGTCGACGTTGACCCAGCTGCCATTCTCGAATAGATCGAGGGACAGCCACGGCCAGTCGTCAGAATCGTGTTCTGCTCCTGCTGGGACCGCCATTGGTCCTACCGCGGACAATACCATCAGAAGGCAGATGCTCAATGTTCTCGTGTTACGTGGGCTATACATGTAACCCTCATAGGCACGGACTACTGTATTTAAGTATGAGTACTGTGATGGACCACTGCACTAAGGGACTATTGTCACACCGAGTGGGGGCGGATATTTCAAGAAAACCTAACATGAGGGAGTCTATTTTCCCCTTAGTGCCGCATTGACCTCATTACGGGTCTAAAAAGGGCAAATTGCTTCTCAATCGCCTGTTTTCCTTACCCACCACTCTATCCTGTCGCCAGAGGCCTCTGTCTCTGAGAGAATCCCCATACCATACTCAGAGAGGTCCTTCGAGTGGAATCTGGGTGAATCTCCTGTCAATGCCACAGGAGATACGCAGACTCTCGCCCTGTCCACAGCGCCCTCGGATAGGAACCTGCGCCAAGTGTCGGCTCCACCCTCGACGAGCAGGGACTGTACCCCCCTGTCACCCAGCATGTCCAGGATCCTAGCAACCGGGATCTCGCTTTCTGGGATCAAAACCCTCTCGACGTGGCCATGGTCCCCGGATGACTCGAATTCGGAGGAGTTGATCAGCATGGTCGGGGCCATTCCGTCGGTCAGGACCCTGGAGTCAGTGGGGATCCTGCCATCTGGATCGACTACGACTCTTGTTGGGGGTCCCCTTGGGTGGATATCAATGCCCCTGACAGTGAGGCTGGGGTCGTCTCGGATTATCGTGTTGATGCCAACGAGGATTGCCATCGAGTCTGCTCGCATCTCTTGTGACAGCTCTAAGGACTCAGGAGAGCTGAACCTCTTGGGTGGTTTGTCCGGATCGCCGTCTATCCTGCCCTCTGCGTCAGTTGATGCCTTCATGGTGACTAGGGGCCTGCGTGTGCGGCACCAATGCATGAACTCGGCCATCTGCTTCTCGCACTGGCCCTCCATGACACCGACGTGGACATGGACCCCTGCCTCGACCAAGGTTCTGGCGCCGTCACCCCTGACATTTGGATTGGGGTCCAATGACCCGATTACCACACTGCTGACCCCAGCCCACAGGAGGGCCTCTGTGCAGGGAGGGGTTCTACCAAAGTGATTGCATGGCTCAAGGGTGACAAACGCAGTGGCTCCTTGGGTCGCTATACCGCGTGACTCTGCATCAGCGATCGCCATTTGCTCAGCATGAAGACCGCCTAGGTGATCATGCCATCCCCCGGCGACTACCTTGCCGTCTCGGACGAGAACGCAGCCAACCATTGGGTTGGGCATCACCCTGAACCGGCCTGTCTCTGCCAATTCTATCGCACGTTGCATGTGGGTGTTCGCGTCGTCCACTTCAATCGACCTTCTGAGAGCACGGTCACTCATGACTCCTTGGTTCGACAGCATTCAAGTCATATGCGTGTGCTGGGGGCTCTGTGGTTCGAATAGCCTGTGTAGCCAATCCCAACGCCCGGGATGGCAAGCTGGGGCGGGACCTACAACGAATAGAGGACGCAATCGGTAATTCCGGCATCGAATCCGAGTTCTTCATGACGGAAGGAGTTGGCCATGCTATAGAGATCTCCTCTTCATTGCGGGAAAGCGAGTTTGACTTGGTTGTCGCCATCGGTGGGGACGGTACTGTCCACGAGGTGGCCAATGGCCTGAGGGGCTCCGGCAAACGCCTCGGGATTATCCCGATGGGCAATGGGGACGATTTCGCACGTGCACTGGGAATTCCGCTAAATGATCTGGGGGGTGCATTGGGGGTTCTGGTGGATGGTGTGGATTAC
>Ga0207992_1001066_pt1 | contig 12786 bp, 12 predicted proteins | sample ETN02SmetaG_FD_185788 | JGI IMG/M metagenome (GOLD analysis project Ga0207992, IMG submission 185788) | Marine microbial and viral communities from oxygen minimum zone, Eastern Pacific Ocean - ETNP2014F10-02SV255 (SPAdes) (version 2) | ecosystem: Environmental > Aquatic > Marine > Oceanic ...
AAACTGTTTATCCTTGAGAGTAAACACCAACTGTATGGATGTATAGATGAGTTGGTTGAAAAAATAAAAGCAAATTAGATCTGCTCATTTCCGTCAAATCCACAAATAATTACCCTACAATGTGTGTGGGTCTATAAATAAAAAAGCCCACAAATGTGGGGCTTAATATGTAATTAAAAAATCTATTTCAAGAAAGTTATAATCAGGATAAAAAAGTTAAATACAAAAACCATCCCATTATAGCTACCATAATTGCTGAAAGGATATAATCAACCCATTTTGGTAGTTTAATCTTTTTCCACAACATTATTTGCCAACCAAGAAGCAATACCGCAATAAGTAATGATGTAACTTTATAATCCATTTCTTACTCCTTCATCTAAATCTACAAAAAATTACCCTACAATGTGTGTGGGACTATAAACAAAAAACCCCACGAATGTGGGGCTTGATAACTCTCCAAAGGGGGTATGATTCTCACACAAATTCTTCTATTTTAATTTAGCTGAAGGGCGACTGAGTATTAACTTATTGATTGGTGAAAACAGAAAAACTAATTCCAATATTCATAACTTTTTGTTGATGAATAAATACTTGATTTAAAGTAAATATTTAATACCGATATCCTTTTGATTCCTTGGCTTTTTTTGTAATTGATTTTTTTCCCGCTGTTCCAAATTTATATCTGACATTCATATAAAATGTTCTTCTGTCAGGTTTTATAAAGGAATTTAGTTTTCGGACATATTCTACCTGACCCGCTAACTCTATTTCCGATGTTTCACTTTTCCTTTCTTCATTGTTAAATACATCCAAGATCTTTAAGGATAGTTCTACTCTATCATCTAGCAAATTCTGCCGGAATGTAAGATTCATATTGGCAAGACCATTAGGATGTACAGTGCCTGTGGGAATCTGTTCAGGTGAAAAAAGACGATTATCCAGTTCAAGTTTTCCACCTTTCCTGAAGGTAAATACCTGGGTAACTCGGCATTGAAACCCCGACAGAGTGCCGCTTAAATCATTCTCATTCGCATGGTCTGTCCGAGTATTATAATAAAGGCCAGTCAAGGTAAAATCCCAAAATGATAAAGGTTTGAATTTTATTCTGCCATCCACCCCCACATTGGTCCCTGACCCAGCATTTTTCCAAGTAATGACACTGGTTGAATCAAGTAAATCTTCATCTTCCCGGACAATATTCTTGATTTGCTGCCCGAATAATGCCACTTCCCAACTCCAGACTGATTTAATCTGACTAAATTTCAACTCATAAGCATGAATAAATTCAGGCTCAAGGTTCGGGTTACCGATTTGAATAACTGATGGCTCAAATAGATTCTGCGGCAAGGGTTTTACAAAGTCAGCTGTGGGTCGATTCACCCGTGCAGAATATCCGGCCTGATAGGTGGTGTAAAGGTTGGGACGGTATCGAACCAAAAGTGAGGGATACCATTTGCTGTATTGAGTTAAATGATTTGTCCGATCTGGAATAAGCGCCGCATGAAATCCGGACAAATGATAGAGGACTGAATCCAGATTCGCATCGCTTTTTGTTTCAACATCTTCCATTCTTATACCGCCGATGAATACCATATCTTCCATGAACGTTGTGTATTCCATGTTCAGATATGCAGCCCTGATCCGCTCGTTGTAGGTGAATTCTGTAACATAATCATTTTGTCCACTTCCAGCACCAAGCCATATCGAACGCGGCTGGTTCTGTATTAGAAACCTATCTTTTACGCCTGTTTGCACTTTGAAACTGGGTGTAATATAATATTCAAAGTCAAAATTCAAGATTCGACGATCAAGATCAGTTCCCCCTTCTATTGAAAGATCCATTTTAACATCAACTTCTTTACCGGACTGACTTACTTCTCTGTTTTGTGATTCCAGAGTCATCTCTCCCGATAGTCTATATTTTTTTGCCGATCCCGAGTGAAAACCCATATCCAGAAGTCGCAGCTGGCCATTTTCTTGCTTATTGATATCAAAATTCTGATTGCCAAGACCTATGGATTCATCCTTTGTTCGTTGAAATGGTATAAGTTTTACTTCAGCATTTATAATTGTTTGCTTAGACAGGCTGTAACGACTGCCGCCACTCAAGAATGTAGTTTTGTTTCGAGTTGCAGTATTAACTGTTCTCAAAGTTTTATTAGAAATTTTTCCATCGATAGAAACCAAATCACTTTGGCGATAACCAGTCCCTGATTGGTGCAGGTCTTCTGTACTGATATTCCAAAAATGATTTATACGTCCCTTGCGAAAATTAAAATAGACCCCTGCATTGGATTTTTCAGTATTACCTAAATTAACATTCACATGGCCATTGAATCCAGAATCCCGGTTTTCTTTCAAAATTATATTGATCACTCCTACCATACCATCTGCATCCTGTTTCGCTGATGGGCTAGTAATAACCTCTACCTTGTCTACCATGGAAGCCGGAACTGGTACAGACATAATATTTGTCCTACGCTCACCCCCCAGAATCCCGGCTCGCTTGCCATTAAGCAAGATGGCCACTTCTGGTGAACCTCGCAATGACACAAGGCCGTTGGCAGCCACATCCACCGATGGAATGCCTTTCATAACATCACAGCAGGTACCGCCGGTGGCGGAATATATCTGGTCAGCATTATACACTGTTTTAGACACATCAGACATAGCCGCAGGTGCTACGGCTGATATATCTACTACATCCATTCCTAGGACCACTGGCTCAAGGATAAATTCTCCTATATACTTCTTTTCCATCTCTTCTTTATCCACTATAAAGGTTTTGCTTCGAATGTGCCGGTAGCCAATAAAATCAATTTCAAGAAAGTATTTTCCTGGTAAGACATTCGAAATATGGAACTCCCCATTTTTTGTGGTGATGCCTCCTGTACAAACGGTATCGGCATCAGCATCCAGCACGGCCACTGATGCATACTGCACCGGCCGACCTGAACCAATTTCCTTAACAATACCATCCAGTACCACCTGGGAAAACAATCTGCTCAAACTGAGCACGATTATAAAAAGCCAATACTTCAATCTTGCCATACTTCTATTTTTAGTAAGATTTATTATCTATCCTGTGGCAGTTTACAGCAGCCTGGGAGATTATTGTATGCTTCGGCATTTTCAGGTACATCTCCTGCCTGATAGCCCAATTTCGTAATAGTTTGGTTCAAATCGTTGAGTGCAATTTTAGATTTATCATATTTCACCAGAACTTTTTCTTCATTCAGGTTCACATAGGCGGTCTGAACACCATCCATTGCAATTAATCCGTCAGTAATGACCTCTTGGCACATAACGCACTGTATCGTAGGAAGGTCGATCTTCACAGCAGCAATGTTTGCATTACTATTGCCTGATAATGAACCTGGCGCGCTGCAGCCTATAAGCAGGGAAATAACGATTACGTATAATATTAACTTCATTAGTCTAGTCCTTATTTGTTTTGGAATAAAAATACTACAGGCCCGGTTGGTTTGGCCCATAAGGTCTCACTATGTGAGTTGGAACTATTTTGCGGTTGATCTAATTCAGAAAAGGTAAGGAAATAGAACCAAGAAGTAATGGGGTATTGAGATTTGTTTTAGAAATGTGAGATTTAATGATTGATGATGGTAAGGCGGTGTACGAAACGCCTGCCCATAACTGTTGTGGGGCAAGTGAATGACCCCGGCAGGTGGTTATTGGACGGCCTACAGGCTCCATCGTTTTATCTTGATGGAAACAAGAGCAGAGGTTGGCCCCTTTGTCACAACAAGTTTGTTTTTTCTGCTGCTGATTAGATGAACAACAGAATCGCTCAACACATGAATCCAAAATTTGCATTTGGATTGTTCCTGATGAGATAATCAGGAGCGCAAAAATGATATTGAATACTTTCATAACACTTCTTATTAAAACACTAATATGTTGATTTACATATTGATATGGGTATTGAGGCTATGACGAATATTGGTAATGAAGGTGAAAAAATAAAGCACTTTAAATATTGCATTATAGCTATTTAGTACAGCAGCACGCCTCCTTACAACACTCACAATCGCATCCACAGGCACATGGCTTACCCTTTTCGCAATTTTCGCATGCACATTTCCCTGAGCAACAATTACAATCTTCGCTACAACAGTTATTAGATTTATTCAATTTTTTACCCTCCTAAGTTCTCTATTCATTAAATCAAAATAGCTTAAGTCATTCTCACTTAGATGAACATCAATAAGATTGTTTAACGTATCTAAATAGATATCTTTGCAAGAATTTAATTTATTTAGTTTATTCATTTCACCCCCCGACTAGTTAAAAGGCCATACAAAATTAAGGCTCAAAATGAATCAAATCAAGGAAATAAGATATTAATATCCTTTTTTCTTGTTTTAATTATCATTTTATTAATATATTCGGATGTTATTATCTTATTAAATAATGATGCGCACACTATATAAACTATTTACTGACCATCCAAAATCTGTTGATGAATCATACCTAGAACATGCATCAGTAGCGATTTTCTATTCAATAAAACTATTTTTAGCAAGTGTGGCTTGCTTTGTTCATGCTTTTCTACCCTTTTTGTTCAAGTCGACAGCGAGTAGTATGTCCAGGCACGTTGTGAGAGATGTAGATCGAAGGGTCAAAGGGGCGTCTCCAAATTCAAAAATTCATTATAAAATTAACTATCGATCGCATAATGAACCCAAACCATCGCAAAGTTCAAAATGATAAATCACTCTAATTACACTTACCAGAATGAGAAAAGAGAGGCCCTATTGCGTGAAGAAGCTATGTTAATCATTAACCGAAATCCCGGGAAAAACTATATCTGGAAGAGGGTTGTAAATAGGTTCCTAAAGTGTCTTTGATAGCAGCATATAACAATCTACACCGTGAATTATTTCTGAATACTTTTTTCGGAAAATAATTTTCTCTTAAAAAGGGGGTGAACAACATGCTTAATAAATACAAAAACCAAATATTTAACCCGATGTTTTGGCTTCTGTTCATAATGTTAATAGCCCTCGTATTTGGCACTTAAGATTTACCACATAGGCGCTAACGGACAAGAACAATAAACAAATGATCTCTCTATCTAGATATTTTATAAAAACATCAATCTTATTCTTTGGGCTTGGGATGGTTTCTGGTATCTGGCAATACGGACACTATGCGTTTAACTGGAATGTGCCAGACACAATTACATTAGCACACTCGCATGTTATACTGATTGGTGGAATGGTTAACATGATTATAGGTGTAGCCGTTTGGTTGTTCCCCAGAACCAAGAAAGGGTACAAGTTCTACGACCCAAAGATTATTTGGGTTTCCTACCTAGCACTAACCACATCGACAATTGCCAGGTTCAGTGCTGAACTGTTGGCCGGGATTACTACGAAGCAAAGCTGGCTAGTGGTTGGGTTCTGGACCTCATTAATACAGCTAATCACACTGGCGATTATTTTCTTCCAGCTATGGGATCGAATAGTACCTAAAGGAAGTTACCACAGAGAAAATTTAGGAGAACAATTTTAATTAAATAAGGAGTTATCATGTTTGAATCATTACCAGAAGGGCACGTCATTAAAACCATGTTTAAGGAGCACAAGCAAATATTAGGCGTGCTCGATGAGCTAACACAGATTTCAAATAATATATCAGATACCGATTCGGTACAGGGTCTAAAACTGATGTCACAGTGTAATCAGCTGGCGGTCAAACTAATTATGGCAGAGCCACACCACAAGAGAGAAGAAGACGTCTTGTTTATAGAAATGGAAAAATACGGAGTTAAAATGGCAACACAGTGTATGCGCCATGAGCACGATGAAATGAGAAAATTAAAACACCAACTGAAAGAGAAAACAGACAGATATGATACAACATGGAATCTAAAAGCCTCTGACATTACATTGTTAATTGACCAATTATGTAACACTCTCAGGTCACACATTGAAAAAGAAAACACCATCCTATACCCACTCGCACTAAGGGAAATCACTGATGAAATTACATGGGAAAAAATGAGAATTAAATGCGACCAGATTGGTTACTGTTGTTTTTGCCCAAATGAAACAGAAAAAACTGAATCACATAAATTAAAAAACAGTCCAGAAATGGTATGAATACGATATTTAATAGAATCAAGTTAAGACATCTTCTTTATCAGGGAATCTGGTTTCAAGATCTGCCTAAAGATGTTTCTGTGGATGGTTACAGAATCGATAATGTAATCAGCTACACCGACCTGGTCATCAGTATCTATTTTGGTATCGTTGTTGCGCTTCTGGTTTATTTCATTTTCCAGTACCGATCTTCACGAGGTCACAAGGCTGAGTATGATCACGGAGACAAACGAAAAAACGTAATGGTAACTGCCGGTCTAGGGTTCCTTGTCTTTTTTTCAGTAGATGCAGTAATTGAGACAATGGCGTTTAAGGATCTTCGAGAGGCTTTTTGGAATTTTCCTAAGGGAGAAAATGTTGTCAGGGTTGAGGTAATGCCACAACAATTTGCATGGAACTTTTGTTACCCTGGGCCAGACAATGAGTTCGGCACAGAAGACGATATTATTCCCACTCAGAACCAGATGCATGTCCCCGTTAATACTCCGATCGTTATCCAGCTAGCATCATGGGACGTTATCCACTCTTTTTATCTTCCCAATTTTCGAGTAAAACAAGATGCAGTCCCAGGGATGATCACTCCACTCTGGTTTCAGGCAAAAGAGACAGGCGTCTATGATATCGCCTGCGCAGAGCTGTGTGGAAATAGTCACTATAAAATGAAAGGGTATCTAACTGTGGAATCTGAAGAAGACTACCAGAAATGGTTAAATGAAAATTCGCCCCAAGAAACGGATAGCGATGGCTGGGATGACTGGGAAGATGATGATAGTGACGACTCAGGTATCCCAGAAAACTGGAGCTGGGCATGGGAGAAAATAAAATGATGGGCTCAAATAATAATACAATTATTTCAAAATATATTTTTTCAACAGACCACAAAGTTATTGCCAAACAATTTATGGCTCTTGGGACATTTTTTCTGTTCTTTGGAGGAGCCATGGCAATGCTAATTCGTTGGCAGCTGGCATATCCAGAGCAAAAAGTTCCATGGTGGCTTCTAGGATTTATTTTTGAGAGTGATGGCGGAATTATTACCCCAGACATGTACAACCAGTTGTTTACCATGCACGGAACTATTATGATTTTCTGGGCAATAACCCCTTTGTTGATTGGCACCTTTGGTAATTTTTTAATACCTCTTCAGATTGGAACTCATGACATGGCCTTTCCAAAGTTAAATATGTTTTCATTCTGGACAATGTTCCTCGCAAGCCTGGTTCTTTTATCGTCATACATACTTCCAAATGGTGCAGCCTCTGGGGGGTGGACTTCTTATCCTCCTCTTAGTTCACCTTCCGGAGGGATACCTGGACTCGGACAAACAATTTGGACCCTTGCACTTATTATTATGGGAGTCTCCACTATGATGGGCGCGATCAATTACATTGTGACCGTTGTCAGGTTGAGAACGCCTGGTATGGACTACTTTAAGATGCCTCTATCTATCTGGGGATTGTTTTTAGCATCAATCTTGAATGCGGTTTTTGTACCTGTAATTGCCGCTGGTTTGATTCTTCTTCTTCTTGACCAAACCATCGGTACCGAATTTTTCTTGGCCGGAAGACTGGCCTCTGGCGACCCTGGTGACCCTCTGCTGTTTCAGCATGTGTTCTGGATTTTTGGTCACCCAGAGGTATACATTCTTATTCTTCCTGTCTGGGGGATTGTTTCTGATCTTCTATCTGTTTTTTCTAGAAAACCAGCATATGGCTATAAAGTCACTGCCATTGCAATGTCAACGGTAGTAGCTTTGTCTAGCCTGGTATGGGGCCACCACATGTACACCACTGGAATGAGTCCTCTACTTGGAAAAAGTTTTATGTTTTTGACACTTCTAATTAGCATACCATCATCAATGTTTTTCTTAAACTGGCTAGGAACACTTTGGAGAGGGTCAATACATTTTAACACTCCGATGCTCTTTTCTATTGGCGTAATATGGGTTTTTGGACTTGGAGGTTTGACCGGCCTATATAACGCAACTGTAACAGCAGATATCTACCTCCATGATACAATGTTTGTGGTGGGACATTTCCACTACACACTGGCTGCATCTGTTATGCTCGGAAGTTTTGCGGCTATTTACTACTGGTTTCCATGCATGTTTGGAAAAAAACTAGACTCTAGGTTAGGGAAGATTCATTTTTGGGGTTCGTTCATTTCTCTTAACTACGTATTCTTCAACATGATGGCCGTTGGCTATGCTGGTCAGCATCGTCGTATTTATAACCCTTCTGAGTACTCATTCTTAAAGCATTTATCCGGTATGAATGAGTGGATCACAATTTTTGCATTTTTATTGGGAATATTCCAAGCTCTTTTCCTCTTTAATATTGTATGGTCGCTTGCTAAAAAAGAAAAATCCGAGAAAAACCCGTGGCATGCTACAACCCTGGAGTGGACCGTTGGTTACCCTATCCCTCATGGGAATTTTATTCATGAGCCTATTGTCTTCAATGGCCCGCATGAATACAGTAGACCGGATATTCCAAATCGTGACTGGTTGGGTCAGAATGAAGATAAGGATGATTTTATCCGTGACTAATATCTCTATAGATAAAAACAACCAGCTAGCTAGAACCGGGATCATTATGGCTATGGCATCAATTATTATGCTATTCGGGACTCTTATATCCAGCTTTTTTGTACTGAAAATCAGACTCGTAGAAAGCCTTCATTTACCTGAAAATACGTTGATAATTGGAATCATTAATACCGCACTACTCTGTTTCACAAGTATCTCCTATATATTTTCAGAAAAAATGTATAAACAAGAAAAATTCAACACCCATGAGACCTGGCTATTTTTTACTGTACTTGGAGGATATGGATTTATTTTAGGGCAATGGCTATTATGGTCAGAATTAAAGACCCTTGGAATACCTATAACATTTGGTCAATTATCGGATATGTTTTACGTTATTTCAGGGGTTCATCTGCTTCATATTTTAATTGGACAGTCTCTACTGTTGTGGGTACAACTATCTAGAAACAATAACTATAAACGTATACAAAATGTAGGAATGGTTTGGCATTTTTTAACCATATTATGGGTTGCGATGTTTATTTCCATACTCCTATAAACCATAAAGGAAAAGAATGAGCCATACAATCAACATAAAAAGAGATCCATTCGGGCACGCTAGTACTGGGAAGCTTGCGATGTGGCTTTTCCTTGCTATGGACGCACTCACTTTTGGGGTAATATTAGCCGGTGGTATCTATTATAGACTCCGTACCGATCAGTGGCCTGATGCCGGTCAGGTGCTAAACATACCACTCACATCTTTCAATACTTTCCTTCTGATAATGACCAGTTTTACGATGGTTATGGCCCTGAACGAGCTAAAGATGGATAACCAGAAAAAGTTTAAAACATTTATCCTTATAACCATTGTCGGAGGAATATCGTTTTTAGGGATTCAGGTATATGAGTACTATCACTTTATCAAGGGAGGCCCTGAACTTGGAAAAGCGTTGAACGACTATGGATTCTCTGAGGCGTCTTTACTTTGGACTAGCGGATCTTTTGGATCGACGTTCTATGCAACCACCGCCTTTCACGGGTTACATGTTTTCACTGGAGTAGTATACCTATCTGTAATTCTCTACCAGGCGAACAAGGGGATTTACACATCAAAAAATTATGACCGGGTTGAGATAGCAGGACTGTTTTGGCACTTTGTAGATCTGGTTTGGATCCTAGTATTCACAATTATTTATTTAATATAAGGAAATAATATGGCTATTGATCACAGACTATTATATTTAAAAACAACCGTGGCCTTGGCGGTACTAACACTGATTGAGATTGGAGTATCCTACTGGAACCTCCCACGCTTTCATCAGATTGGACTGTTGCTAACGTTCGCTATTATAAAAATGGCATTTGTGGCCTACGTGTTCATGCATCTCTACTACGAGACCAGACTACTGAGGAGGATACTTTTTATACCCATCCCACTATTAGTATATTTTTTATTGGGTTTGGCCTATGATGCTACATTTGAGTGGACTTTTTAGTGAGAAGGTTATTTCTTATTATTCTAAGCATCATAACACTGTCTAAAATATGTGTTAAACCAACCAATTTCCCCATCTCCCCTATAACTTTAGGTAAACCGAGAGGTTTCTAATGGTTCCTATCGTCATGCAAAAAAGTTGTAGGGGAGAAATTTTTAACGACACTTTAGGATAATCTATATGAAATATTATTATATATTTTTTATTATTGTTTTTGGCAATATCTCAAAAGCTTGTACGGCATGCGCTGCACAAAATCAATCAGAATCCTTAAATACATCACTTATTCCTTTAGGCATTTTAGTGTTTGTACCTTTCATGGTTTTTACCTTTAGCATAATCCAGTTACTAAGACAACCTAAGAGTAACATTCACATAAAAAAAAGGAGAAAATAGGGTCTTGTTTTCTCCTAGATTCGATTTTAAGATTCAACGTATGCTTTATAGTAAATCAGCTGAATATGGGATTCAGGCCATGGTCTATTTATCAGAAAATTCCACTGATAAGCCTATTATGATATCAAAAATAGCTGAATCTTATAATATCCCATATCAGTTTCTGGCAAAAATAGTTCAGATTCTGGTCAAGCATCGACTAGTTATCACCAAAAGGGGAAGAAATGGTGGTATCTTCCTAGGTCGCGAGCCAAAAAAAATCTACCTAGATGAAATTGTCTATGCCATAGACGGGCCACCACCAGAGAAAGACCAGTGTGCGATTGGTCTAGACCTATGTAGTGATGATACCCCCTGCCCTCTTCATCACCAGTGGAAGCCAATAAAAAAATCTATTAGAAACATGCTCTCCTCAGAGAACCTAGAAGAATTGGCTCACCGGGTTGTTGAAAAACGAAATTTGATGGCTAATAAGAAATCATAGATTAGTTAGTCTACTTTATAAAAAAGAATCATCTTTGCCAGATTTGAATTGAAACCTCAAAGACTTCATTATATTCCTTTAATTTGATAAAATTGAAATTCTAGTAATTGGCTGTATGCTATTTATTTATTTCATTATTTGGTTCGATATGTACTAATACATTTTCAATGCTCGGGATATGTAACTTTAAAGTATCTTTAAGTTCATGTGATAATAGATGCCCTTGTTCTACACTGATTGTTCCATCTACAATAGCATGTAGATCAACATAGAATTGATGACCTGATTTTCGAATAAAGCATTTTTCGGTTCCGATTATCCCGTTAACATTTCTTGAGACCTCTCTAATTTTATGAACCAGATCATTATGTAAATTTTCGTCCATTATCTCGCCCAATGCAGGTCGAAAGATTAAATAACCATTATATAAAATAATTCCTGATGAAAAAAGAGCCGCCCAGTCGTCGGCAGTTTCATACCCCTCACCAAAAGCTATTGCAATTGAAATTCCAATAAAAGCTGATAGTGAGGTTATCGCATCGCTTCTATGGTGCCACGCATCTGCCTTAATCATAGAACTATTAATTAAATCATTTTTCCTGATTATTATTCGGAATGATATCTCTTTCCATAAAATAATACCACCAAGAATATACAATGTCCAGGCTTCGGGCATTTTTTGATGGTTTTGAATATTATAAACACTCTCATAGGCAATGATTGTGGCTGAAATAACAAGAAATATGACTATCAAAAATGTGATCAAAGGTTCAATCCTACCGTGTCCGTATGGATGATTTTTATCTGCTGGTTTTATCGAATACTTCATTCCAAAATAAACCATTAGTGAAGAAAAAACATCCGACCCTGACTCTATTGAATCAGCGATCAACGCATGAGAATTACCAAAATATCCTGCCAATGCCTTTATGATAGCTAGAATTAAATTCCCAAAAAAACTTAAATATGTAGCACTCAGGATTTCTTTTTCTTTTTTCATCATACCTACTTCATGACAATATCTTATCGCGAATCAACTATAAAATTATTATTCTCAATTTACATAAATAATAAATAGGATATTAATATCTTATTATATTAATTTTAGTAATTGTTTATCACCTATTTGGAGTTTATGTGAAAAAAATATCAAATTTTTCTGCCGCTTTTCTGCTGTTATTTGGTAGTGCTTTCCTTGTCCTTGAGGCATTTACATCAACAAAAAATAATAAATCGGGAGAGGCCTTATACACACAATATTGTGCTTCCTGCCATGGAAATAATGGAAACGGCTCTGGTGATTTAGCAGATTTTGTATATCCGAAACCAAGAGATTTTACTAGCGGAAAATATAAAATTAAATCATCCTCCCCTGGCCTACCGCCTACTAACGACGATATTATCAAAACCATTAAGCATGGAATGCCTGGTACCGCAATGCCAGCATTCAACTTCTTACAGAACGATGAAATAAAAAAAATAACAGATGTAGTAAAAAAATTCAGTTCATTGAATAATCAAGGTGTAAAACCACTGCCTATCCCAAATATGCTACCAGCAACAAATGAAATTATTGAACTGGGGAAGACTATTTATAATGAAGTTGGTTGTAACATGTGTCACGGTAGCACTGGGAAAGGAGATGGCCCCTCAGCTCTAAAGTTGGTTGATTCTAAAGGTTACCCAATAGTTCCAAAGGACTTTACAACCGGTATATATATTGGTGGAAACACTAGGCGAGACCTTTTCCTC
>Ga0207992_1001070_pt1 | contig 12766 bp, 5 predicted proteins | sample ETN02SmetaG_FD_185788 | JGI IMG/M metagenome (GOLD analysis project Ga0207992, IMG submission 185788) | Marine microbial and viral communities from oxygen minimum zone, Eastern Pacific Ocean - ETNP2014F10-02SV255 (SPAdes) (version 2) | ecosystem: Environmental > Aquatic > Marine > Oceanic ...
TTGTGGATACCGCTGCTCCGGTGGTGGGAACAATTATTGACGGTACGGAAACGGATCTTGACTGGACCAACAGCACAAGTACCTTGGCAACAGCTTGGAGTGGTTTCAGTGATACCTTAAGCGGTATTCAGACCTATGAATATGCTATCGGAACAACATCGGGTGGTACCGAGATCGTTGATTGGACGGATAGTACTGTTGAAACAGAAGAGTTAACGCTCACCAATGGTACCACCTATTATGTAAGTGTCCGGGCTACGGACAATGTGGGGAATGTATCAGCCACAGCCACAACAGATGGTATAACAGTTGATACGGATGTGCCCACGATCTCTAGTGTGTCGGAAGGATCGGCAACTTCCGGGTCTTCCAATACTCATTCTCTCAGCTTTGATGGGGTGGATGATTATGTAGTGTCTAACACAGATTACAATATCCCCTTTGGTAATTCTAACCGAACCATCATGGTATCTGTACGACTTGAATCTTTTACTACTGATGCAGCCATTGTGCAGTACGGTGTGAATACAGTTGGAAATTTATGTGCGATTGGGCTTAGCCCAACTACGGGTAAATGGTTCTTTTGGTCTTATGATAACGATTTAATATCCAATGGAACATTAGATATTAACGATTGGGTAAACTTAGCTGTAACTATTTCAAATAATGGTAGTTCAGTTGCAATGTATGTTAATGGTATTTTAGATAATGAAGCTAATATTAATTCAATTAATACTACATCTTCCTCTTCAATCTATATTGGAAGGTCTTTTAGCGGTAGTCATATTGATGGTAATATAGATGAATTATCAATCTGGGACACAGCTCTTACTCAAGAACAAATACAGGCCTACTTGGCTACATCGCTTTCTGGAAATGAAACGAATCTAGCAGCCTACTGGAACTTCAACGAAGGCACAGGAACAACTCTAACCGACCAAACTTCAAATGGAAATAACGGCACCATAGTCAGTGCTACCTGGAGCGATGATGTGCCTGCTACATCCACAGGCGGTGGCGATGCGGACTACCAGAATTCCACTGACTCTCTTGTCGTCTCATGGCTCGGTTCGGACGATGCATCTGGCATCGCCAGCTATGAGTATGCACTTGGGAGCCAGGCCCTGACGGATGTGGTGGACTGGACTGACGCTGGCCTGGAGACCTCAAAGGTCTTGGACGGCCTCTCCATGTCCGAAGGGTTAGAGTATGTTCTTAGTGCGAGGACCACGGACGTTGCCGGAAACCTATCTGATATCGTGACGGGTGACGGGATCATGATCGATCTCACACCGCCTGTGACTGGTTCGGTATACGATGGCATCGAACTGCAGCAACTAAGCGATGAAGCATTCACCGGTTCAGACACTAGTCTCATCGGTTCCTGGGAGTCATTTGGGGATGATGTGAGTGGCATCGCCGGTTACGAGGTCTCCATTGACAATGGCGCAATCTATCCATGGACCTGGGTAGGAGATGTGAGTACCAATAGAATAGAGGGACTGAGCCTGGCACATGGTGCGGGCCATACCTTTGACGTGCGCGCTGTGGACAAGGCTGGTAACACATCTGCCCTGGCATCGTCCAATGGGATCCAGGTGGACACGCAGCCTCCTTCGTCAACCGTGGACGTGGTGAGCAACTACTACAACCAGACCTACTGGGACCAGGCCACACATATCCAGGGATCGGCGGCAGACGGCGACAGTGAGTCGGGCCTCACGTCCGTTGAGGTTCAGATCGTGGATTCGACGAGCGGTAACTATTTCAATGGCAGTGGCTGGACGTCAGAGGCCTCTTGGCTTGTTCCTTCGGGAACGGATAGTTGGTCGTACGAACTCCCCTCAGGCGATCTTACCGATGGGCATGACTATGTGGTCCTGTCAAGAGCAGCGGACGCGGTCGGTAACATCCAGACAGAATACGGGCAGGATGGTTTCACCTATGACACCTCAGAGCCCGAGTCATACTTTGATCTGTCAGAACAATTCTACAGTCCCAGTGACTGGGACGCAGAGGTACCCATACAGGGCACCTCATTCGATGCCTACTCTGGCATAGGCACCGTTGACGTGTCCATACTGGACAACACATTGGGAGGACTTTATTTCAATGGCCAGGAGTGGTCTGAGACAGAGCTATGGTTCAGAGCCGATGGCCAAGAGAGCTGGGTCTATTCACTCAGCTCGACCCATCTAACAGATGCCCATGCCTATACCGTGCAGATCAGGGCGACAGACCTGACCGGGAACCAGGAGACGACCTTTGCGTTCAGTTCCTTCACCCTTGACGCGAGCATGCCCATGTCTCAGGTGCTGGTGGAGAGAGAGTTCTACAGCTCAATCAATTGGAACGATGTGAACAGCATCAGCGGAGAATCAGATGATGCCGTGTCTGGCGTAGACTCCGTGCGTATCACGATCCTCAGGATGAGCGACAACTATTGGTGGAACGGCACCTCACAGTGGGTGCTGAATGAGACCTGGCTAGAGCCCAATGGGCTTGAGGAGTGGACATACTCACTCAACCTGAACACACTGGTCAATGGAGTCTCCTATATCGTCTCATCAAAGGCGACAGACCTGACTGGGAACGTCCAGACCGAACTTGGTAGGGACACGCTGACCTATGATGTGACCAATCCCAATGCGGGTGTCGTCTACGATGGCCTTGTTGATGATTTGGACCAGGACTGGAGCTCATCGACCACGACCATGTCCGCAAACTGGTCTGGCTTCCAGGACGCGACCAGTGGCATAGCGATGTACGAATACTCCATCGGATCTACCCCTGGCGGTACGGACGTTTTGACCTGGACCGATGGTGGTCTGGAGACCTCTTTCACAGAGTCTGTCACTCTCACCAGCGGTGACGACTATTACATATCTGTCCGGGCGACCGACGGAGCCGGTAACGTGTCGAACATCACCACCTCGGACGGGATCACCGTTGACGCGGTGGACCCCGTGGTCACGGACGTGATAGAGGGCGACATGAATCAGGACCAGGACTACCAGCAGAATGGAAATTCTCTGATCATATCCTGGGCGGGGTCTGACGATCTCAGAAATTTTAGGAATTCGCGCGAGCTGTCCAACTATGACGTGTCGCTTGGAACGGCACCCGGAGAGACTGATGTAGTGGATTGGCTGGATGCCGGTAATGTTGATAGTCATGAGTTTACAGGATTGGAATTGCAAGAATCTGTTACCTATTACGCCAACGTGAAGGCCCTGGACCTTGCGGGCAATGAGTCCGACATCGTCTCAGGCGATGGGATCACAATTGACCAGTCGGGACCCATGACCGGATCGATCAATGATGGTGACTCGACCGACATCGACTGGGTCAACATCAACTATCTGTCTATCGGGAATTGGACAGGGTTCGAAGATGCACTCAGCGGGATCTGGGAGTATGAATACTCTCTGGGACTTGCACCGGAACAGACGCAGGTGGTCTCCTGGACCTCTGCAGGTGCAGACACAAGCATTACGGTATCAGCCTCTCTTACAGAAGGACCAACCTATTACGCAAATCTTAGGGCGGTCGACTCGGTTCAGAACGTGAGTGAGATCATCACCTCAGACGGGTTCGGTCTGGACGTGACCGCTCCCCTGACAGGGATCGTCAATGATGGGCAGGCCGATGACATCACCTGGACAAATGAAGATGCATCCTTGATGGCAAACTGGCAGGATTTCAGTGATGATTACAGTGGCATCGACCTATATGAATATTCCATCGGAACATCACCCGGTGGGCAGAACGTCATTGGCTGGACGGACCTCGGACTGGCCACGACGCTTGAACTGGATGTCGCGCTTGACCATGGACAGACCTATCACGTCACTGTGAGAGCCACCGATGTGGTGGACAATGTCTCCGCGGCGGGGACCAGCGATGGTGTCACGATCGACACCCTCGATCCCGTGTTCACATTCTTGCATGAGGCCCAGTTGGGTGACCCAAGTCACCAGGGAAGTGACTCGTCACTGTCCTTGTTCTGGGAAGGGTCGGACGACCTATCAGGGATCGTGGCCTATGAGGTCGCGCTTGGCACGTCCATAGGTGATTCTGACATGGTCGCATGGACCGATGTGGCCCTTGACATGTCCGTGGACCTGATCGGCCTTGTTCTTGAGGACGGTATCACCTACTACGGATCGGTTAGAACCTCGGACCTTGCGGGGAACACCGCACAGGTCAATGGAAACGGCGTGATCGTGGACACGACACCTCCTGAGTCGGGAGTCGTGATCGATGGCCTACAGGTAGACAATAATTACCAGAGCACCTCTGGCATTGAAGTATCCTGGACAGGATTCAGCGACCAGGGAAGCGGCATCGCAGAGTATTTATACTCCCTGGGTACGGATCAGGACCTACTCAGCGTAGTCGACCATGTGTCCTCAGGATTTGAGCAGTCCATGACCCTGACAGGACTGCCCCTTGATCATGGAGGCAGATACATTTTCTCAGTAGAGGCCATTGACACGGTCGGAAATATATCGGCGGTGGCAACGAGCGACGGTTTCATCGTTGATGAGTATGTTGGTCCTCCAGAGATCACGTCACTGAGTCTGGACACGCTGAGCAGTCTGATCGCATTGACGAGTAGTACTGAACTGGTGATCTCACTATCCGAACCGCTGCAGTCCCATGAGATAGGTCTGCAGGCAGGGTTCGAGAGTGGCTACGGATTCAGCGAGGTGTATACAGAAGATCCCCCACAATTGAGCGTCACGTTCATCGAGCCCTTTGCGTCCTTCGACTCACTGACACTATCGCTCACGAATTTTGTGGACATCGCGGGGATACAGGGCGATGACCGTCAACTAAGATTTGCCACGGCCCTGTTGGGGGACTACGACCTCGACATGATCGTGAACGTGTCTGATCTGGCAACGCTCATCTCGGCGTGGAACTCAGATGATCACTCCCTTGAACTTGGACCTGTCACTGGAGAGGTACCGAACCTGGTGCCCAATACCAATGGGGTCCTGGACCTGCGTGACATCATGGCGTTCACCCGCATGTGGCACTGGTCGCACCAGACCGGTGGCGCGGCACTGCTGGCCTATGACCCGATCGGAGAGGAGGTGGTCATCGATCAGAGTGGCAGCACCCTGACGCTTGATCTACCGTCTGAGGCGATCGCGGCCAATGTGCAGGTGATCTACCCGCCGGGCAATGAGACCCTGGCGGTCGACAATGATTTTGACCCTGAGCGTCTGGTTCAACTCACTCACCATGAGAAGGAGACAGGAACACTCACCATCGACCGTGCCTTCATGCACGAGGACGGTGGCAAGCAGATGTCCTTCGCGATCAACTCCATGGACCGTGAGAGCATTCGCATTGACGTGAGCTACGAGGTCTACGATGATGGATCTCGCGTGATCATGAGCGGTCGCAAGACCGTGGACGTGGTGGCGGTTCCTGATGAGTTTGCTCTGCACCAGAACTACCCCAACCCGTTCAACCCGGTCACCCAGATCGACTATGACATCCCTGAGGATGGACTGGCCAGAATGGTGATCTACGATGTCATGGGCAGACAGGTCAGGGAGCTGGTCAATCGGGACCTGCCCGCTGGCTACCACACCGTTAGGTGGGACGGAACGAACTCTAGGGGGCTGAACGTCAGTGCCGGGCTCTACATCTGCTCACTGAGCACAGGGTCGTTCAACAAGACCATGAAGCTAATACTTTTAAAATAATCATTATGGAGACCATAAGATGATGACACTATCAAGACATTCGAAAGTTTTCCCGATCCAGGTGGGATCCGCCGCGCTCATGCTGCTTCTTTCAGCGTGTGCGGTCAAACCCTCCAGTGAGATGGACAGCCCCGAGTATCACCACAAGGCAGGCATGCGTCACCTGGAGATGGGTGAGTACCAGAGCGCTGTCAATTCCTTCTCAAGGGCGATCGACCTGGACAAGAAGTTTGCCATTTCCCATGCGGGACTGGGTATCGCCCATGCAAATCTAAAGGACAGGAAGCAGGCCAAGAAACATGCCGGCAAGGCAGAGGGACTGGCCGGAAAGGACCCCCAGGTCCTTGCGCTCTGTGGCAAGGTCCACATAGACCTGCGTGACCAGGAGAAGAAGTGGTTCAAGGACGCAGAGAGATTATTGAAGAAAGCGCTCAAGAGGAAGAAGGGACACGAGGCAGCGACCTACTACATGGGCGAGATGCACCTCTACCGGTACGAGTTCTCCGATGCCGAGGACCGCTTCAGGGCGGTGGTCGACATGAAGGGAGAATACAGCGGCAAGGCCGATAGGATGTGGCAGCTGAGCCAGAAGATCGTCCGGGCCATGCCAGGCACCGACGTGGGCAAGAAGGTGGCCCTCTATGAGAAGATAACACGCGCGGACCTTTCGGTCCTCCTGGCAGAGGAGTTGAAGATCAGCAAGCTCATGGAGAGAAAGACCACCCCGTCCACAGGATTTCAGACCCCGTCTCAGATGAATGCAGCAGGCCCCGGAGTGCCCTCGGACAGCAAGGGACACTGGGCCGAGACCTGGATCAACGAGATGAGCCGGTACGGGATACTGGAGGGCGCCCCCGGACAGCCGTTCTATCCGGACGAGTCGGTCAATCGGGCCGAGTACGCACTGGCGATCCAGCGGATCCTGTCGATCGTCACGGGTGATGCCGGTCTGGAGACACGGTACTTTGGCGAGAACCCATCAAGATTTCAGGATGTATCAAGCAGCCACCCGGCCTACAACGCCATGGCCCTCTGCTCAGAGAGGGGGATCATGCAGGCCGACATGATCACGGGAAGGTTCCAACCGAATCTCCCGGTCTCAGGCGCGGACGCACTCCTAAGCATACGCACGTTCCAGAACGCACTGAGGATCACGTTCTAGTGAGATTTATATTGACCCTATCACTCCTGATCACCTCTGCCTCGGCAGGGGCAGTGGAGGGTGTCGGCTACGGACTGACGAAGGACGCCGCGATCGAACAGGCAAAGAGAGACGCGGTGGAGGTTGGACTGGGTGCCTACATATCATCCGAGACCGTGGTCACCGCGACCACGCTCACGGACAACATCTACTCCAAGGCCCAGGGATTCGTGAAGACATTCAAGGTCGTCAGCGAGAGCAAGGGACCGGACGGCAACTGGGAGGTGACCATCTCCGCAGAGGTCACGGCGATGCTGGATGAGGTCATGCAGGACGAGGCGGCGCTTCAGACCCTGCTCAACTCCATGAACAGGCCCCGGATCATCTTTCTGGTCCGTGAGGAGAACCTGATCGATAACGTGCCCACGGACTTTGCCGAGACAAAATTATTGAGCGTGTTCTACGACAAGGGATTTGACGTGGTGGACCGTCAGCTGGTCCAGGCCCTGAAGGGCAAGCCAGACTATGAGGAGGCCCTCTCCGGTAACGTGGCGGCGGCGGCACAGGTCGCTAGCCAACTCGGAGCGGACATCATCGTGATCGGAACGGCAAAGATATCGTCCGGCGGAAAGGTCTACAGCATGACCTCCGGCCAGGCCGACATCAACGGGAAGATCGTGAGGGTGGACACGGGCGAGATCCTGGCCGTGGTCCCCAACGCACACGGCAAGAAGCCACACATCTCACCCTCGACCGCAGGCGTGAACGCCATGAACGACGCGGCGGGTAAGATGGGCAATGAGATCATCAGGCAGCTCATCGAGAAGTGGAGCACCGCACAGTCAAACTTCATCAAGTGCTACGTGATCCTCAAGAACGCGGACTTCATGTCCTACACCATGTTCGAGACCTTCCTAAAGGCCCAGACCGTGAACGGGATCAGGAACGCCTACTCGAAGAGCCTGAACGATGGTGTCGCAGAGTACGAGATCGAGTTCGAGGGCAAGGCCATGGACCTCGCCATGGGACTGAGCAAGACCCAGCCAGAGGGTTTCAACATCAAGGTTAGCGGGATCACCGGTAACAGAATCACCGCGGAAGTGGTGGAGTAAAGGAGAATTGAAGATATGAGAAATACCATAGCCATCGTTACATTGTTAGGTGCGCTGGTCGCACAGGACGACTTCATAGGAGACGTCTTTGAGAATGGCTCGGTCAACTACGGTGACCGTACGATACAGGCCATCGGGATCGGCTTCATCCCGGAGAACGTGATCAACGCCGGTCAGGCCCGCAGGTCTGCCATGCGGATCGCGAAGCAGGACGCGCTCAGGCAACTGATCGAGATCGTGAACGGGGTGAACGTGACATCGGAGACCACGGTCTCGGGAGCCATGTTCGATGACATGATCAAGACACAGGTGCAGGGCGCCATACGTGGGGCACGCCAGATCGGTTCCCCTAAATATTTGAGTGATACGTCGGTGGAGGTGACCTACGAGGTCATGATGGCCGATATATCCAGGGTGCTCCTTCCCATGGCGGAGAAGGCACCCACACTGAAGTTTGAGGATGTGACCGTCGCCGTTGACGGGTCATCGTCCACGGGATCGACCACCGTCGACCAGGGATCCACCGCGGATGCGGGACCCAGGTCCGGTGGCGTGACAGGCATCATCATTGATGGAACGGGTCTGGGACTCAGGCCGGCCATGTCACCCAGGATCATGAACCAGTCCGGTAGCGTGGTATACGGTCCGGGACAGTACAGCAGGGACTACGCCGCCAGTAATGGTGTCGTAGGCTATGCGAAGTCCATGGACCAGGCCAAGGCCGACCCAAGGGTACAGGGAAATCCCCTGGTCATCAGGGGGTCATCGGTCTCGGGATCGTCTGGCGCTGACATGGTGATCAGCAACGCGGACGCGGGCAAGGTCGCCAGGGCCGACGGAAGCGCGGGACTACTTGGAAACTGTCGTGTGATGTTCGTACTCGACTGATGAACGATAAAACTTTAAACATGAAGGAAACTATGAAAAGACTAATGGTTGTTATGATGGTCCTGTGTGTGTCAGTGGCATTTGCGCAGGACGGTGAGGTTGCCGTGGTGCCGGATGATGAATCCATAGACCCAGGCCTGGAGGCCGGTGACATCGCGCCCTCGTGGGCGCTCATGAGTGGCCCCGGGAAGTTCGAGTTCCTGAAGACGTGGACCGAGGAGAAGGGAAAGAAGCTCCGCAAGCCCATGACCCAGCCGGACAGGCACGTGGTGATCCTGAGCTTCTTCGCGACCTGGTGCAAGCCCTGCATGAAGGAGCTCCCGCACCTGCAGACACTCTACGAGAAGTACCAGGGCCAGAAGATCAAGTTCTTCATGATCGACATCACGGAGGCGACGAGGAACGTGAGGGGGCTGGAGGACTCACCCAAGGCAGGGCCCTTTCTCGGAGACAAGGGCATCACCATGCCGATCCTGAATGACTCCAGGGGAGTGGCAAAGAAACGTTACGGGGCGAAGACCCTGCCGAGGCTGTATGTGGTCGACAAGTATCGGACCATACGTCTGGCGAAGAAAGGTTTTGACGAGGGCGAGGACTTTGAGGGCGAGCTAAGCGCCGTCATCGACGAGCTCTTGAAAGAGGAAGAGGAGAATTAAATGAGAACTCTAATCAAGGTACCCATCTGTTTTATCATGCTGGCCTCACTGGCGGTGGCACAGTCCAGCAAACCGACCGTGGCGATCCTGGACTTTGAGGGACAGGGCGTGGACGCGGGCGATGTACAGACCCTGACCGAGCGCATGCGCACCGAGATCGGGAACACCAACGCGATCCGGCTGATCGAGCGAAAGGCGGTCGAGAAGATCATGGCGGAGCAAGGGTTCCAACAGAGTGGCTGCACCAGCGACGAGTGTGCGGCCGAGGTGGGCCAGCTCTTGGGCGTGCAGTTCATGATCAGTGGCGTCATCGGAAAGATGGGCAAGAAATACACCATAGACTGTAAGATGTTCTCGGTGGAGACAGGAGAGACCGTCAGGTCCAAGAACGCGACATTTGACGGTGACATCTCAGGTCTGCTACTGGAGATGCAGATCATGGCCTGGGAGATCGCGGGGCTGGAAGCCCCTGGTAATCTAAGGCTTAAGAGGGCTGGGTCAGAATCTACTAGAACGGTAGCTGTCCTCGACTTTGAGGGGCGTGGTATTACGATGCAAGAGGCCAAGACCCTCACCGATCGATTCACGACCTCTCTGGCATCCACCAAGAAGGTGATCATGGTCGAGCGCGGAACCATGGTGGACGTTCTTGAGGAACAGGGATTTGAGGCCGGTGCATGTGCCAGTGACGAGTGTGCGGCCGAGGTGGGAGCCATGCTCGGTGTGGAGTTCATGATATCAGGCGCGATCGGCAAGCTGGGTGACACCTACACCATTGACGCGAAGATGTTCTCGGTGGCGACCGGAGCCGCGGAGAGCATGAAGAGCATCACCTACTCGGGCAAGGTGGATGGACTGATCGTTGAGATCGAGCTACTGGCCTGGGATATCCTGGGTCTGGACGCACCCAGGTCTCTGAGGAAGAAGAGGAACAAGGACTACAGCCAGGTCGCAGGCGGCAAGGACGGTCCGAACTGGCTACTGTGGGGGGGACTCCTCCTGGCAGTCGGAGGTGGAGCAGCGATAGCAATGGGGTCGGGTGGAGACACTGGAGCCGCGGCGTCCATCGGAGAGCCACCGGCAACACCAGAGGTACCCTAGGGTTTTATTTAAGGAAAATTTTATGAAAAATTCACTAAAGTTGGTCAGCAGTGTATTATTCTTTCTGTCCGTCTCTTTTGCACAGACCTATGTGCCGGACGATAACTTCGAACAGGCCCTGATCGACCTGGGTTACGATGACGTATTGAATGATTATGTGCTGACGGCAAACATCAGCGGCGTTACCAGTCTGAACGTTAGCCAAAAAGCCATTAGCGATCTCACGGGGATTGAAGCTTTTACAGCCTTAACCAGCCTGTGGTGCCAAAATAATCAATTAACCAACATTGATGTTAGCAACAATACAGCATTAACGCATTTAAGTGTTGGCGTCAATCAATTAACCAACATTGATGTTAGCAACAATACAGCTTTTACCTACCTGAACGTTGAAAGCAATCAATTAACCACCCTGGATGTGAGCAGCAATACCGCCTTGACCGAGCTGCATTGCACAGACAATGAATTGACAAGCCTGGATGTGAGTACAAATACGGCTTTAAGTGAACTGCACCTCCAAAACAATCAATTGACCGCTCTGGATCTGAGCGCTAATACAGCCTTAGACTACCTGCAATGCGGCGAAAATCAATTGACCGCCCTGGATATAAGCAGCAATACAGCCTTAACCTACCTAGAAGTCCAAGATAATCAATTGACCGCCCTGGATGTAAGCAGCAATACAGCCTTAACCAATCTAATCTGCAGTGATAATCAATTGACCAGCCTGGATGTGAGTAGTAATACAGCTTTAACCAATCTGAGCTGCTCACGTAATCAATTAACCAGCCTTGATGCGAGCAGTAATACAGCCTTAACCGATCTGGGATGCGCCGGTAATCAATTAACGAGCCTGGATGTGAGCGCTAATACAGCCTTAACCGAACTTAGATGCACAAATAATCAAATAACCAGCCTGGATGTGAGTAGTAATACAGCTTTAACCAATCTGCACTGCTCAAGTAATCAATTAACCAGTCTGGATGTGAGCGCTAATACGGCCTTAACCCATCTGGGCTGCTATTATACTCAATTAACCAGCCTGGATGTGAGCAACAATACCGCCTTAACCTACCTACAGGCCAAGGACAATCATTTAACCAGCCTGGACGTAAGCAGCAACCCAGCCCTAACCAGCCTGGAATGCAATAATAATCAATTAATCTATTTGAATATGAGAAATGGCATTACAGATCAATTGACTGAATTTAATGTAACGGGTAATTCAAGTCTCACCTGTATCGAAACCCTGGATCCTGCGTATGCCACGGCCAACTGGACCTATGCAAATGGCAACATAGATGATGGTGTGACCTTTACGGATATCTGTTACGCATCCAACCCCGACTACACCAACGTCCCCGATGACAATTTCGAGCAGGCGCTCATCGACCTGGGCTACGATGACACCCTGGATGATTATGTGCTGACGGCCAACATTAGCAGCGTTACCATCCTGAATGTTAGCCAAAAAGCCATTAGCGATCTCACGGGGATTGAAGCTTTTACAGCCTTAACCAGCCTGTGGTGCCAATATAATCAATTGACGAATTTGGATTTGAGCGCTAATACGGCTTTAACAGAATTACGCTGTGACCATAATGAAAATTTAAATAGCCTGGATGTGAGCAGTAATACTGCTTTATTTAGATTGGATTACTTTGACTGTGTAGCAACTAGTTTGAACGTGACCGGGCTTACGAACTTAACAGAGTTAAGCTGTGGTGACAATCAATTAATGAGCCTGGACGTAAATAGTAATACTGCTTTAGCCTACCTTGAATGCAGTAATAACCAATTAACCAGCCTGGATGTGAGCGCGAATACAGCCTTAACCAGTCTGAACTGCAGTAATAATCAATTAACAAGTCTGGATGTAAGCGCTAATACAGCCTTACAAGATATAAACTTAGATTATAATCAATTGGTGTCTTTAGATGTGAGTAATAATACTGCTTTAAGAAGCCTGGGGTGTCAAGATAATGAATTAACCACTTTAGATGTTAGCAACAATACGGAATTAAAGTTTCTACGGTGCCTGCAAAATGAAATAACCACTCTGGATGTGAGCAATAATACAGCCTTAACCATCCTGGACTGCAGTAGTAATGACATAACCAGCCTGGATGTGAGTTCCAATACAGC
>Ga0207992_1001073_pt1 | contig 12761 bp, 10 predicted proteins | sample ETN02SmetaG_FD_185788 | JGI IMG/M metagenome (GOLD analysis project Ga0207992, IMG submission 185788) | Marine microbial and viral communities from oxygen minimum zone, Eastern Pacific Ocean - ETNP2014F10-02SV255 (SPAdes) (version 2) | ecosystem: Environmental > Aquatic > Marine > Oceanic ...
GATGCCTGCTTCCAGCCAGCGAACGATGTGCTCGTGGTGATGACCTCCCCAGTTGAGGCTGCCGTGAACCGCGACCACGCATGGCATCGGGCCCTCCCTCTGATTCTCCGGAACAAGCAGCGAGCCGAAGACCGGGTGCTCCACCGCATCGTCCAGCTTGCATAGGATGTGATGCATCTCGAACGGGCTGGAGGAGGGATACACTATCTTCCCAAACCCCCCGCCAGATAGGTCCTGCGGGTCCTGCATGCCACTCCATCCCGGCACTAGGATTTCGTTCTTTGTCTGGACATTTCACCAGACGAATGCGTTCGCGCCCCATGCCAGGCCGCCTCCGAAGGCCGCTGTGACTACGAGGTCGCCACTGCTAACCAGCCCGTTGTCCACGGCCTCGCGCAGTGCTATCGGCACGCTGGCCCCGGCCGTGTTTCCGTACTTCTGCAGGTTGGTGAACGTCTTCTCCATCGGCAGCCCGAGGCTCTCCATGCCTGCCTCCACTATCCTCAGGTTGGCCTGGTGGGGGATTATCAGGTCGACCTCGGAGAGGTCCCTGCCGATCCTGTCGAGCACTCCCCTTACTGCCTGGGGGAAGGCCTCGATTGCGAACCTCCAGACCGCACGTCCGTCCATCTGGAAGTACTGGTCGCCTTCCTCGAATCCATTCGATGGGATGGGGGTCCTGACCCCTCCTGCTGGGATCTCGATCACTCCCGAGCCAGACCCGTCCGACATCATCCAACTCCCCAGTAAGCCCCTGCCGTCTCCGACTTCCTGCAGGAGCGCTGCTCCAGCGCCGTCACCGAATAGCACGCATGTACCGCGGTCCTCCCAATTCAGGATCCGGCTGTATACCTCCGCCCCGACCACGAGCACGTTGTCGTACCCGGGAGTTCCCACGAAACGCGAACCGACGTCCAATGCGTGGACCCAACCGGCGCAGACGGCATTGATGTCGAACGCGGCCGAGGAGCCGCAGCCCAGCTTGTGCTGGGTGATGCCGGCAGTAGACGACAGGGGCACGTCCGGGCTGCTCGTAGCTAGGATGAGCATGTCCACGTCGCTGGGCTGGACCCCTGCCTCGTCGAGCGCCCCCTGACAGGCGATCACAGCGAGGTCGCTCGTGCAGACCCCCTCGTCTGCGATTCTCCTCTCCTTGATTCCCGTCTTCGTGGTTATCCACTCGTCGCTGGTTTCCACCAGCCCCGCCCAGTCCTCGTTCGTCATCACTCGGGACGGGACGTGCGATCCGAGGCCGGCTATCCCAGCAGGTGGCATCGTGCCGTTTCGCCGTTGAGCGGACTTTCACTCTTCCTGCATCACTCGTGCTTTACACAGACGTTCATCGGCTCGGAGAAGAAACCCAGGCTCCACCTGCCTCCCTCTCTGCCGACGCCGCTGTCCTTCACGCCGCCGAATGGGACCCTGAGGTCCCTGTGGAGCCAGGCGTTTACCCATGCCATTCCGGTGTCCATCGCCTCGCAAACCCTCCTCCCCCTCTCGAGGTCGCTCGTCCAGACGCTGCCCGCGAGCCCGTAGCGCGTGTTGTTCGCCATCGCAACCGCTTCTTCCTCGGACGAGAACCTGTGCAGGGTCACCACCGGCCCGAAAATCTCCTCGGTAGCGCACCGTGAACCGATATCCAGGCCCTCGATGACCGTCGGCGCCATCCAGAAGCCGTTCTCGAAGCCGGATGGCAGGCAGGGCGACCCTCCCGTGAGGACCCGGCCGCCTTCTTCCCTGGCAAGGTCGACGTATCCCAGCACCTTCTCCCGATGCTGTTCGGAGATCAGGGCACCGAGGTCCGTGGAGACGTCTGACGGGTCGCCGACCCTCATCCCCTCTACTTCCTCTATGAAACGGTCTCTGAACTCCTCGTACGCGGAGTCCTCGATTAGTATTCTCGAGCCGCAGAGGCACACCTGTCCCTGGTTGAGGAAGCCAGCTCGAACAACTCCCGGGACGGTCTTACCCATGTCGCAGTCAGCGAAAACTATGCTTGCGTTCTTGCCACCGAGCTCGAGGCTGAGCTTCTTGAATGCGGGTGCGGCCGAGGCAGCCACCCGCTCCCCGGTCGACGTGCCGCCTGTGAAGGAGACCAGCCGAACCTCCGGGTGTGCCACGAGCGGTGCCCCCGCCCCTGCCCCGTCCCCATGGACCAGGTTGACAACCCCGGGGGGGAGCCCGACCTCGTCGATCACCCTCATCAGAAGGTCAGCCGTCATGGGGGTCAGTTCGCTGGGTTTGCACACTACCGTGTTCCCCATGCCGATCGCCGGAGCGACCTTCCACGACAATAGGTACAGCGGTAGGTTCCAGGGGGTTATCAACGCGCCAACGCCCACTGGCTTGCTGACGACGTAATTGGTGGCATCGTCCATCTCGAACAGCTCCTCCCCGTGCTCCCCACGAGTCCGGCGAAGAAGCGGAAGTTTGCCACCGAGCGTTCGGCGTCTATCGCTCTGGCCAGTGAAATCGGCTTCCCGGTGTCCCTGCTCTCCAAGGCGGCTATCTCCTCGTGCCTCTCCTCGAGCGCATCGGCGATCCTGTCGAGCCATGCCGACCTCTCGGCGTGGGAGAGCGAACCCCAATCGGAACCGGCAGAATGTGCCGCCTCCACTGCAGCCCCCACGTCTTCTTGCCCAGAGAGGGGCACTCTGGCGAAACCCAGTCCCGTCGAGGGCTCTAGGACGTCTAGCCACTTTCCCGTGGAATGGCCGACGAATTCCCCGCCGATGTAGTTCATCAAGTCCAGGACCGCTTCCGAAGCCATCTACGAACCCTCGTTTGCAAATGGGTCTGACCTGGTCATGGCTGCGGAGTACTCCCTCCAGTCGAGGGAGAATCCGTCCCTGTTGGGATCCCATTCGTCCCATGTGACGACCCGCTCCAGCCTCTCCAGGTAGTTCTCCGGGACCACGCGCGGGACGATGAATGCCTTCTGCCTGTGCAGGGGGTACGGGTTTCGCAGCTCAATGCCCAGCACCCCCAGGACGGCCCTTGCAACGTACCATGTTGCCTGCGAGTTCCACCCATGGGCGATCTTGATCACGATCCCTAGACCGTTCGGCCAGTCCGGATGGACCACCGATAGACCGAGAAGCCCGTCTGCCCCCTCCTTGGCGATCAGATTGCCCCCACCTGCCTTCAAGCACGTCGAGTCAAGGCGGTTGAAGCCCCCTATTAGGTCGGGATGCCTGTTCATGGCCTCCCAGATCCAGTCCTCGTCCCTGTCCCTGCAGATGCCCGCGAACATAATCGCCAGCTCGTCCACCGTGTTGGAGACGGTCGGGAGCCCGCACCCATCCTTCGCAACCCTCTTCGGCTCCCAGTCGGGCTTGCCCATCATCCTCCTGAGTACGTCCAGGTAGAGGGGGAACCAAGGCGAGTTGGGTAGCGTGTAGCCCGCCCGGCTAATCCCCATCCTGCGCATCGCCTTTAGGATCGCAGCATGCTCCCCGGAGCAGGTGTGGAACCACCGACGGGGCCTCCGGACCTGCCTTCCGAACTGGATCAGGGGAACGTCGAGGGGACACTGCATCAGCCCCCATTCGGACTCAGACAGGATTGATTGTGCAGCTGCGACGTGCTCCGTGTCGCCGTTGTGGGACGAGCAAGCAATCGCCTTCTGCTCCCAGCTCAGATCCCCTCCCAGCTCATTCACGAACGTCTTCATCATTAGCGGCTTCATCATCGATCTTCCATAGACCAGCACATTCCCACCGAAGGAATGGACGATTTCCGTCCCATGTGCCCATGATATGGCCCCGTGTATCGTGTTCTCGGACACATCCAGCCTTCTGAAGTCCACCAGGGGCTCCCACTCGACATCACGACCGGTCGCTATCCCCTCGAACTTCTCGCCCAGCGGGTTTGTTGGGTATATGGAAGAGCCCGGTCTGCCCGGTGAAACGCTGGATGGCGGCCCTCTTATGTCATCTGTCAACTACTTCCCCCCATTCACCTGCGGCGCGACCTTGGTCATGAATGCCGCCATATTCCTCTTTACCCTCTCGTTGTCGTGGTTGAAGAAGTCGAACCAACACATTAGACGATCCTCTGGATGGAACCTCTCGAGAATCTGCTCGCTCACGCTATCCGCATTTCCAATTACCGCGTTCTCCGTAGCCCGCTCGATCTTCGCGGGGTCGATGGTGCCCTCTAGTGCATTCCAGTAGGTCGCGAGCGCACCCCTTGCCTCCTCCATGGCCGCCTCGTCCTGCTCTTCTGGGCTCAGGCCTTCTTCGTCGTTTACGAACACCATCACCGTTCTGGGCATCATTCCCCTCTTCCACGCGCCACCGTCTTTGTGGTAGTTTTCGGACATCCTGACGTGCGCTTCTTCGATTACGTGGGGCGGGGTGATGCTCAGGTTGAATATCTGGACGGGCATGAGTTCGTTTGCCTTGATCTGGAGATTCGGGTCGTGGCTCCCGAGTACGAGGTTTAGGAGCCCCCTGTTCCATTCCTGCGGAATGATCTTGATGTCCTCGAAAAGGTACCTGTTTCCTATCTCGACCTCCTCTGGCATGGAGCCCAGGCCAAGCATCCGAGCCGCGGCTTCCTGCACGTTCGCCCAGTCTTCGTCTGAGCGGAAGCTTCCCCTCGTCAGGACAGTCGGTTTGATCCTGTCGCTTGACACGATCTCCCCGTTTAGAAGGCGCAGGAAAATCTCCGTCGCCTCCGTGAAAATCTGCCCTCTCAGTGCAGGCCAGGCCGCTTCCTCCAACTCATCTCGAGGGACTATTCCGTATGGTCTAGCCATGAATTCGAAGCGACCAGCGGAGAACCCGACGTGCAGCCTCCTGCTCTCGTTCGGGTCAAGCCCATGCAGTGCAAGGAATGCCCCCACCCTCTCGGCTTGGGCTATTGGCCCCCCTGATGCAAGGATCGACATTACCGCGCTTCCGACGTCCATCCTCTCTGTCCTCGCAAACATCTCCCGTGCCACCTGGAAGAAGTCCGTGCAAAGCCCGACTTCACCGGGATAATGGGGGACTACTGGATTCTTGTTCCCCTTTTGCACCTCCGTTGAGAGGTGAGCCTGAGCAACCCATCCGACCCCGAAACCCAGCGAATCCGCCAACTCGACTTGCTCGAAGAAGCTGGAATACATCTCGCCTTCCGATGGGGCGGCCCCCAAGGCATCGGGAGTCTGGGAGATGGAGAAGAAGATGTCGAAATCCATCGAATCCCTCAGATGGAACGCATCCTGCCGCCATCCACAGCGAGACTGACGCCACGAACGGACCCACTGCTGGGGAGGCATAGCCAAGTCACCGCCACCGCGGTCTCCAGTGGGTCGATCAATCGTTGAATGGGCACGCCCCTCATCCACTCCTCGCGAACCTCGTCTGCCGGCTTGCCCGTCCTCTCCGAAATCGAGTCAGATAGGGACCTAAGCCTGTCCGTGTCAGTGAAGCCGGGCAGTATGTTGTTGATCGTGATGCATTCCGGGAGCTCTCTGGAAAGGGACTTCGACCACGATGCCATGGCCCCACGAAGGGTGTTCGAAAGTCCAATGTTGTCTATCGGCTCCCTCACGGAGGTAGAGATGATGTTGACTATCCTGCCAATCCCTGCCTCCTTCATTCCCGGGACCAGTGCTTGGGTAATCGTGTGGGATGCGAACAAATGCCTCCGCAACGGCCCATCGAAGTCTCTGACGTCGTTGTCTAGAAGCGCCCCCCCGGGAGGGCCTCCAGAATTGTTTACCAGGATGTGGATTTCCCCCAGTCCGGCAGCGAAGGACTCCACCGCGGGGGTGTCCTCGAGGTCGAGGGCGAACGCTTCATGACCACCCCCATGCATCTCCTGCACCAATTCGTGCAGGTCCTCGGTCGAACGTGCACAGACGACTACCTTGGCTCCGGCTCGGGCAAGCATTAGCGCACAAGCACGCCCGATGCCCCTCGAAGCCCCGCAGACCAGTGCCGCCCGACCCTCCAGGACGCCATCGGCGAACGGAAAATCATCCTCAAGCAGTTCCTCGCCCATTTCCTCACCTAGTCCACGTAGTGCGCGTATGTCTGCCCTCTTAGTTTCTGATGGACAATTTCGAGCACCTCTTCCGACGCATTCCTGAATGTCGGGTGCTCACTTTCCCCCTGGGGCCGCCTCATCTCGTCCCACCTGCCCTCTTCGTAGGCAATTAATGCCTCCTTCATGAGGGCGCCGGCTAGAACAAGCGTCTCGTAGCATAGGTCCTCGTACGTCATCCCCCTCTTCACGGGGACCTCCCTTCGCATCAGCAGCTCGCCCGTGTCAACGCCGTTGTCGCAGAAGTGCGTTGACGAGCCTATGGGGATGTCATGGTAGACTGACCATGCCGGCGAGGCCGAGCCCCGACAATCCGGCAGCAGTCCGGGATGGGAGTTGATTACCCCGTCCCTCGGGAAATCCAGAATTTCCCCCCTGATGATCCTAGTTCCGCCGAATACTATCAGGTCCAAGTCCCTTCCTTCTAGGTGGGGCATCACCTCGGGGGACTTGTGGACGGGAACTGTGACAATCGGGATACCGTGCTCCGAGGATTGTTCGGCGATAGAGGGAGCTATCGGGTTTCCCTCTATCCTCTTCAGGAACTTTTCCCTTTCCTCGTCGCCCACTTCAGAGTCCTCTTCGATTATTATCTCCGGTACGAAGCCCTCGGACAAAATCTGGCTTAGCATCTCTCTGCCGTAGGGGTGTTCCCTGAGCAACAGGTATGCGAATCTCGGCTTTGCCATTATATCGTCTTCGGGAGGGGCCATTCATACCCGTTATTTTCGGTTGCACCGGATTTTTCTATTTTCTCCTAATTCGCCTATAATATGCAGTTCTGACCCCCCTGAAAGGGATTATTCCGCCCCAATGTTCAAAATGGGGTTTTGTTTCGCGTGGCTTGCTATGTCAATGGTATATAACAGCAAGATGAAGGAAGCAATAAAGTCTGGTGGATGCAATACGGCTGGAGACGCCTCGGGCGCTCTCAACGGTGCCGTAGAGGCTGCAGTAGCAGCTGCGGTTGCCCGCTGCGGTTCAAACGGTCGAAAGACCATCCGCGCGCACGACATTGGTGGGGGCAGCTCGGGATCGGGCCTAGTAGTCGCCAGCAGGGTCAAGGAGGCCTTCAAGGCCCACGGCTGCAACACTGGTGGAGACGCAATGGGCGCAATGAACGCCGTTGCTGATGCCGCGGTGTCCGGTGCAACGGCCAGAGCCAAGGCTAACGGCCGCAAGACCGTACGCGCAAGCGACTTCTGAGTCAGTGTTAGGATTCTTCGAAATAACCCCCTAGCGGACGCTCTGCAAGGTTCGTCCCAATCACGTAACCCGGAACAGCCCTACTCTGAATGCTAGACCCTTGAAACCGTGCGACTGCATTTCTTGGCACGTGGTATTCAGGGGGTGACTCTGCTTCTGTCACGTGGGAAGAGGACCACCTCTCGTACGTTACCCGCGCCAGTGAGGACCATCAGCAAGCGCGCCACCCCCAACCCCCAACCGGCATGGGGAGGAGCCCCGTACCGGAAGCCATCCGTGTAGAATGTGAAATCCGCAGGTTCGAGGCCCATGTCCCTGAGGTTCTCCTCAAGGACGTCGACCCGATGCTCCCTCGCACCCCCGCTGGTCATCTCGTCCCTCCCGTAGTTGAGGTCGAACCCCCTGCTAAGCTGACCTCCGGTGGACCCCTTCTCCTCCGTCTTGTGGTGGATGTAGAAGGGCTTCATCGACATGGGCCATCTTGGGATGAAGTGGAATCCTGGGTGCCTCGCGGCGATGATGTCGCAGTGGTGGCTCTCTATGTCGTCGCCCCACTCGATTTCTCCGCCGCCCTCCTTCACGATGTCTATTGCATCGCAGTACGGAATGCGAGGGAATGGCATCTCAGGAGCCTCGACAGTCACTGGATCACTCCCCTGACTGGCCCGGTACTCGTTTACGACATCAATCAGGCCCTGGTCGTTCTCCGCGACCTTCCCCCAGATGTGGTGGATCATTCTCTCTTGGACTCCCATCACGTCTTCGTCGTCCATCCAAGCACCCTCGATGTCGAAGGAGACGAACTCGTTCAGATGCCTGTATGTGTCGTGCTTCTCGGCCCTAAAGGCGGCCCCAATCTCGAAGACCCGCTCAAGTCCCCCCAGCACCGCCAACTGCTTGTACAACTGGGGGCTCTGGGAAAGGTATGCGTCGGTATCGAAGTACTTCATTGGGAAGAGGTTAGTCCCGCCCTCCGCAGCAGCAGCGATAATCTTCGGCGAATTGATCTCTTGGAAGCCCTCGGATATCAGGTGCTCCCGTCCGTATTGCAGAACCTTGCTCCTCAGTTGGAACATTGCATTTACATGAGCCCTGCGGACGTCAAGGTGCCTGTTGTCCAGCCTCACATCCAGGCCAACGTTGACCTCGTCTGTAACTCCTACCGGAAGTGGGGCGTCGGCACTGGCCAGAATAGCCCCCGACTCAACGCTCACCTCGAATTCGGGAGGAGGCACCGGCTCTCCGTCTGCAGCTTTCGGGGGGCGCTTCATTGCCACCTTGCCAGTAACTTGGATTGTAGACTCCCTTGTTGCCGACTGGATGGAATCGAAGAGGTCCTCTTCCATGTTGTCCTTCTTCAGGAAGGCCTGTATCTGACCAGTACCGTCTCTTAGCATCAGGAAGCAGATTGCACCCCTGCCCCTGACCGTCTCGGCGTAACCGGCAACAGTGACCTCTGAGCCCACTAGCTCCTCGCCATTCGAAACGACTTGCCCGATGGTGTGAGAGCGATATGCGGTCGGCTTCCAGCCTTCGCTGTCCCTCATGGCTTCACGTGGCGGCAGGTGGTTTTGAATGGTTTGAGGAGTCACTCCTCTTCATCCGCGGCGACCTTTGCTGAAATTAGTAGGAACGCAGTATGGCCGATAGGCTGGTTCCCCGGTCTGACGCCGCCCTTGCTGGCCTTCACCCACTTGCGCTCAATCACCTCGCCCGCCCACTCGATTACCAACCCCTCTTCCTTGCAGGAATCCCACGATTTCTCAAGTTGGATTGTTGTCGGGCAGTAGCATGCAATGCGTCCGCCCGTTCTTAGCAATGGCGCAATCGTTGGGACCAAGCTCCAAGGCTCCGCTACATCGATGATCGCCGCATCTAGGGAACCACAAACCTCCTGCACCGCGTCACTCACATCGGCCAAGTCCCCCTCGATGAGGTGCCATTGAGGGAATTCTGGGAGTATCTGCTCCATCCTCTCCATGTTCGCTCTTCCTACCTCTGAATGCTCGGGTCGGGACTCGACGGAAATTAGAACACCAGACGAGCCAAGGACGTTCGCAAGATGCATGGCCAGTCCTGCTGAACCATGCCCGCCTTCGAGCACTCTCGAACCCACTCCTATGCCCATCCAAGAAATCAGGAACCCAGCATCCTTGGCACCGATTACTTGTGCCCTCCTGGACATGTTCCTTCTGGCCTCAGGTAGCGCGGGGTCAACTATGGATAGTGACTTCTGCCCCACGGTAATCCGGTCCCCGATCGAAAATCCCTCGAGCAGGGCCCGGGCATCGAACCTCCCCAGTCCCTTCACCTTGACTTCCCCCGGTGCCCTCCTGAGCAAGTAGGCCCTCCCATCGTCTTCCCTGAGGGCGACCCAATCACTCCCTCTTCCTTCTCGCATGCCTCACTGGGGGGTACCGGCACCTTTCAAGTCACTGAGCAGTAAAGATTGGATTCGCCCTACGGGCGACAGCATGATTATACGACGGGCACCTTCTCAATTATCGATGAAGAGGGCCTTTAGGCAGTTCCTAAATCCCGCGATTTGGGCATGCTTGGTGCTATTGGCAACTCCACTTTCCCCGGTTCTGGATTTTGCTCAAGATGACTCTGAAAGCAGGATTGAGCTCGAGCAGAAGACGGTTCCTCTGTACGCATCAAGCCCTGGACACACCGTTTTCGGGGAGTACGTTGGTGCGCATTGGTGCCCTCCCTGTATGGACAGCGCATCGCCCTCTCTCGCCAATCTGAAGGCGTCCAACCCGGAGGAGTTCACATTCGTCTCATTCTTCGAGTCCAGCAGTGGCGGATGGCCAAATGACTCCCCGATTGATAGGACGGACCACATTATGGCCGCGTCCGACGGTTATCCGACCTTCTCTTTCGCAGACCAGCAATCCGGAACTTGCTACAAGGTGGGGGCTGGGGGGACCAACTACTACGACTCGGATTTCACAAGTGGGGGATGCATGAGCAGCAACTCGGCGGATTTCACTCTCGAGTTGTCGATGTCCCTAAACTCCTCCTCCGAAGAGGTCACTATCGCCCTGGAGACAACCTACACCGGCTCCCAGGCAACTCTTGACGTATATTTGTACGGCGCAGTTACCGAGCACATCGGTGCCGATGCCTATGACAACGGAGTCAGGCCACATCACAACTGGAGGGGCTGGTTGTTGGATGGTACAAACACGGGATTTGAGCAGATAACTCTGTTCAAGGACATCACAGCGGAGCACTCCTGGACCGCATCACTCAACCTCGTCAGAGCCGCCGGCGGGTACACACAATGGGAAAACTTCTGGCCCGTCCTAGCCCTTATGGATGGCCCAGCATCGAGCTACAATTCCATCTATGCAGCCGTGGACCCTGAAATGGGGCCCCTGATCGACGTAGGAATATCAGACTTCGATGTAGAGAACAGCAACCAACACGTTGGCTTTGTGCCCGGTGACCTTCTCGACATTTCCCTTGAAGTAACCAACAACGGAGTGGAGCAGTATTCAGAAGGCGGGGATGTCGGAGTCTACGTAATCAGTGGTTCCGATGAGATATACATAGGGGGTGAGCAGATAGGGAGCCTTGGAGTAGCAGGGACGCAGTCATTGGATCTGCAGTTCGATACTTCCGGCATCACTACCGTCCCATCCGGGGTAACCACATTCAGGGCCAAGTTGACCGATATGGGCAGCGATCGAAATTCAACAAACAACATGGACGACACCGTCGCTCTTCACGACCTAGCGCCGACCGCATCTCAACCCTCTGCCATCGGCAGCACCTCATTCGAAAGAGGCGATGCTGTGCAGTTCGAGTCCAGCGCCCTTCCCAACGACCTGATAGACGACATGTCAACCATGTTCCCAACCATGGAGTATTCCAAGTCCGGCTCGGGGAATTGGGATGACTCATGGGTAGCCAATTCCGAGCTAGTTGGCTCAGGAGGGAATGCAGTTTACGTCCATACGATACAGACTCCCCCCACTGCTGACTCTGGAGACTATGACATCAGGGTGAAGTGGACGGACTCCTATGGCCTAGAGAGCGAATGGCTTGAGACCACTCCAGCATTCGAATTGCGCAACGCCCTTCCCAGGGTACTATCCAGCGACGACCCAGGTTTCGCAGGAACTCCAACCGTCAAGATCGACACCCTCACATCAGTCCCACTATCGGGATTGGTCAGGGATGCAGAGACCCCCCTATCCATGCTAGCAATCCATAGTGACGACCCAGAGTTCCAGGGCTGGGATCCGGCTTCTGCCTCCCTCTCTGTCCAGTTTGACACGATCGAGACAGACCCTTCGGGAAACCCCATACCCCAAGGGGTATTCATTTCGATAGATGATGGCGAGGACGTGAATAATGGGATGCTAATATTCAACGTCATCGAGAATGGAGCTCCAAGATGGTCTCCCGTACCCACTCAACCAGTGTTCGAGGGAGGGTCGGCCAGCACCAGTCTGACCTCGTTCCTGTCCGATTCTGATGACGACGGCAACCCACTTCCAGCATCCGGTTTGGTCCTGTCTCTAGTTTCCAACAGCAATGAGGATCTACTGGAAGTATACATCGATGGGCACACAATCGTTGCCCTGACCGTGGACGACGACTCGAACGGGGTGGTGGAAGCCATCGTCCGAGCAGATGATGGGGCTAAGTCTTCAGACACCTCCGTTGTCTTCTTCGTAATCAACGTCAACGATGCCCCAACAATTGACCTATCCAGCATGACAGAAGTCACTCTAAAGTCCAATGAGCAGTTTTCTTTGGACGTTCTGGCGATCATGTCGGATATAGATGATCCTAGTGACGAAATCTGGCTCGATGCAGTCTCTCAGATTCCTGGGGCCGTACAGTATGACTACGTCAATGGGATTCTGAACATGATGTGGGAGGAGCCCGGAACTCACGATGTCGACCTGACTCTGATCGACAGCCACGGGGACTGGAGCAAATCCCAATTCACAGTCACCGTTCTCGACTCCAAACCCCTCACATGGAGCACCGACTCCTCCGATGGGGACTTGCAGGTACAGATTGACGGTCCGACCGTGGGCGAGAACCCCACTGTTACAATCGCCAACATAGGTTCCGTGGAGCTGAACCAGATTCGGGTCCAGTGGACCATCTGCAACAGCATAGTTGGAATTTGTCATTCATCGGGCTTGAGCGACGACCTGGGCCCATTCACCACTCCCCCCTCGTCGGGTAACGGCATGGCAGTCGGAGACTACCTGACGCTATTTGTCAGAGCCACAGACGGGGACGGCTGGGACCGGGAGTCCGTCGAGACCCTCAAACTCCCGGTAAGTGGACACGAGGAGGTCCAGGAGGAATTGGAGGATCCACTCGAGGAAGATGAGCAGGAGCCGATGCAGAACTCCGCAGGGGGCTCTTCAGATTCAGGATTCAGCAATTTGCAGATAGTTGCCGGAATCCTCGTCCTTGTTGTTTTCATCGGGGGCGGAACTCTCGTCGGCCTTTACCTCTCAGGCTCTTTCGGCAACGGAGGCCCG
>Ga0207992_1001077_pt1 | contig 12727 bp, 14 predicted proteins | sample ETN02SmetaG_FD_185788 | JGI IMG/M metagenome (GOLD analysis project Ga0207992, IMG submission 185788) | Marine microbial and viral communities from oxygen minimum zone, Eastern Pacific Ocean - ETNP2014F10-02SV255 (SPAdes) (version 2) | ecosystem: Environmental > Aquatic > Marine > Oceanic ...
CATATGAATAATGGAGGTTCTATTCTCAATATATCATCTACAGTTGGTTTGAGGGCAATGAGAGGGGCTGCAGCTTACTGTGCTTCCAAAGGTGGTGTTGTTAATTTAACAAAAGCGATGGCTCTTGATTTAGCAGGTAAGATACGCGTAAATTGTATTTGTCCTGCAGTAGTTGATACTCCTATGGTTGATGAAAGAGTTCAGGCAGGTAATGTTTCAAGAGAAATCTTAGATAATGTTCAACCAATAGGAAGAATGGGAAAACCAGAAGAGATTGCAGCTATGGCCTTACATCTTTGTGGACCTGAAGCTGAATGGACTACAGGATCAATAATTACTGTAGATGGTGGACAGACTGCCGCTTAGATATACACCAATCTATTGAACGTTAGTGAATTATTACGAAATTTTGGAAATCGAGGAAGATGCAGATTCTGAATCTATAAAGAAAGCTTACAAAAAATTAGCTAAGAAATTCCACCCTGATTTGAATCCCGATGATATAGAATCATCTGAGGAGAGATTTAAACAAATTAACAAAGCATACCATATTTTGATAGATGATAGCGAGAGGGAAAAATACGATCAATTTGGTTCTGAATATGTCCCAAGAAAGGCACCTAAATGGCAGGCATCTAACGTTTGGACGAATGATACTTGGGATTATATAAGATGAGTGAAGAAAATTCAGTTGTATCCGATGAAGTATACGAAAGAAGATGGATAATTCTTGCTTTAATGAGTTTAAGTTTAATCATTGTAATTCTGAACAATGTCACTTTGAATGTTGCCCTTCCTGAACTGTCCCAAGATTTGAATGCAGATAACACAGATCTTCAATGGATGGTTGATGCCTATGCACTTGTTTTTGGAGGAACTCTTCTTGTTATGGGTGCTATTGGTGATCGTTTTGGACGTAAGCCAGCACTACAATTAGGCTTGATTATTGTTGCTTTGACTTCTGGCGCAACAGCAATGTATGCTTCTATGTCTGAGCATGTAATTTTTGCACGTGCGGTAATGGGGCTTGGAGCTGCACTTGTAATGCCTGCTACACTTTCAGTAGTAGTAGTCGTATTCCCTTCTGAAGAAAGAGGGAAGGCAGTTGGTATTTGGGCAGCTATGGCTGGTGCAGGAGCTCCTATTGGCCTCATTGTTGGTGGTTGGTCAGTAGAAAATTATGGTTGGGAAATGGTTTTTTGGATAAATGTTCCTGTTATTTTAGTAGCATTAATTCTGGGTATTTTCTTAGTTCCGAATTCAAAGGATAGTCAAAAGCGACCTCTGGATTTAGTAGGTTCTATTCTTTCAATAGGTGCACTTTCATCTATACTTTATGCGATTATTGAAGCGCCAAATATGGGCTGGACAAGTAATAAAACGCTTGGAATTGCAGGACTAGGTTTGGTACTCATGTTTGCCTTCATCAAATGGGAAAGGAGTACAGAACATCCTATGTTACCAATTAATCTTTTCAGTAATATGGGTTTCACAATGGGATTGCTTGCAATTTCATTAGCATTTTTTGTGATGTTTTCTTTTATGTTTACTCAAATGTTACATTTCCAACTTGTAAGAGATCATACGGCTTTGGAAGCTGCTATTCGGTTTATCCCACTCCCAATGGGGTTGATGCCAGCAGCAGCTAATAGTGATAAATTGGTAGCTAAATTTGGAAATAATAACGTTGTAGCACTTGGTTTAACTTTAGTTTGTACTGGAATGTTATTATTCACGACTGTAGAGGTTGGCACTGAATATCTTAGAATTGCACTAACATTTTTCATTCTCGGGCTTGGAATGGGTCTAACTATGGCGCCTTCAACTACGATGGTTATGGATTCTATTCCTGAAGACAAAGCAGGCGTTGGTAGTGCTACTAATGATGCTAGTAGGGAAGTAGGGGGAGCTCTTGGAATTGCTATTGGTGGTAGTGTTCTGAATGAGATATATCAAAATAATCTAATAGTTCCTGAAGGTTTAGAAACTTATTCACCAATTGTAACGGAATCATTCCCTGCAGCAATGAGAATAGGCCGTCAATTAATTGGACAAGGTGATATTGATATGTTAGGTTCTGAATTAATTGCGAATGCACGTTTGGCCTTTATGGAAGGTATGGTAGGTACAGCGATGGTATCTGCTGGAGTAGCATTTTTCACAGCATTATTAGTTAAATTTTACATGCCAGATAAGGCAAAATAATTTTTTTAGAAAGATGGTCCGTCCTCCCGGATTTGAACCGGGGACCTGCCGGTAACTGCGGCCTCCCGTACTCACGGGTAAAAGGGTTAGACCCCTACAGCCGGCCGCTCTGGCCAGTCTGAGCTAAGGACGGTATTAGTTGCATTTAGTGACCACTATTTGTTGCTTCTTCTAAATCGTCGAAGCTTGCCGCTTCCAATTCCATATGTGAATATTCTTTTCCATATTCAAGAGCTTTAACTATAAAAATCAAGCAAAGAACAATCATTAATGCAATTAAGACATATGAAAAATAGACCCAAGCATCTCCATCCATTATGAATGGCATCGTTGCAAATCCATTCCATAATCCATGCATTATAACTCCAAATAAATAGGCAAGTGGGAGCGTCTTAGATTGTGGTGTTTGCATTTGATTGGATAAGGCAAGGGCGTATCCTACAGCAGCAGGCCCTACTGCATGAAGCACAGTAGATCCAATCCCTCTAACGAATGCGTTAATGGTCCATACATCTGCACCATACCAGATTAATATGAATAATTCATAGAGCAAATTTTCCATAATTGCAAACCCCATTCCACAAGCAACACCATACAATACACCTTCATATGGAGTTCTTAGTCTTTTCATGACAAAAATTAAACCGATAGGTTTCAATAATTCTTCTACTAACGGTGCGATGACAGATACTAGCATTAGTTCCGCATTTCCAAAGTCCCCATTTCCTAGGAGTGCATTTTGGTTAACATCAATAATTCTTGCACCAGCATCATTCAGCAGACTAGCAGGTAATGTTGAAAACATACCCCATGCTAAAGCGATTAACACTAGTCTTTGTGGTTCAGGGGACTTAATTGTACGATCATAGACATAACTTATCCATATTAGTCCGGGAAATGTAAAAGCTACTACGAAAGCAATTGGAAATAAATAAATGAAAGGTCCTCTTTCACCCAATGCAACTAATCCTACTGCTAAAGCAAATAAGAAACTGAAAAATAAAAATCCAGACCCAGGTAATTGTAGTTCTCTTTTGGAAAAAGAACCTAACTTCTTTTCGATATCCTTCGGTACATTCTCACCACTTCCCCAATTTAAGTCTTCATTTTCATCTGCTTTATTGTAGTATACATCTCCTGAGTTTTTGCTAAATTGTCCCGGATAAATTGGTCTGTATTGTTGCTTTTTAGATTCATTTGTTTCTTCTTTAGATACTTTAGTTAATGGTTCTTTGTTCACAGCAACATATGTTATTGGCAATGGTTTTCTTTGAAGTACGGCAGCCATTATCAATGCTCCCGCAATCATTAAAATAGTTGTTAAAAATCCTAAAAAGGGAATATCTGGTAATGTTATGGGCCTCCCATCATCCATTGAAATTGGGCCAACAAGGTAGAGATAGGTTAATTGTCCTCCCATCAGGAGAAGCATATTGGCGATAATTAGGCCGTAAATCCGGAAAATTGCCCTATATTTCACAAATAGTTAGGGAAACCTAGGGTTAAGGTAGTTGCCTTATGGAATCAATACAATTTTGTTTTGCAATATTGCTAATTGCTTCGGGATCGCCTTTTCCATTATATCCTGCAGCACCAGGATGACCTCCTGCTGATCCTCCATTCATATCTGTAATTTTTTCTAAAATAGTAGTTAAATTGAAACCCTGTGAAACAATTCGATTTGAAGCCCTTGTTGAAAGTCTCATTTCTCCTTTCTTGTTACCTGATGAGACCAATGCAACATCAGCACCCAGAACAATTAATAATCTAGCAGACCCAGATTCAAAAGATCCAACAATACTTTGAGCAATAATCCATTTGCCTTCTTGTATCCATTTCATTCTTTGGGCAGCTTTGAGAAACGTTGTTTTCTGAATTAACGGCCTTTCACTATCTAAAATATTGATTACTTCTTGAGGATCAGCTCCAGCTTTTGCTAGTTTACTTGCAGCAGTGAATGTTTCTCTGTTAGCATGTCTAAATTGCCCCGTATCTGTATAAATTCCACATAAAAGAGCCGTAGCACATTTTTTTGTAATATCTAAACCTAATTCAGCAATGACATCAAGAATTATTTCAGCTGTACTTGTTCGTTGAGGCTGGTGTATAATTTCGGTACCTTTTGGCCATCCTTCAATTTTAGTGTGATGGTCAATGACTACAATTTGTTTTGCTTTAGGTATTGGTCCACAATGTTCAGGATTAGGACTATCTAGGGCAATTACAGTTCCATCCCATGTTTTAGGAGGTTTTTCCATAATTTCGACGTCTATGATATTAGCAACTTTTTGCCCATGTGAGCTAATGCCATCAGATGCAGAAATGGTAGAATTTTCAAATACAGAATTAAGTCCAATAGCAGAGGCTATTGAATCAACATCAGCGTGATGGTGGACTACAAGTAACAAATCATTTTTAAATGCTTTTTTTATTTTATCATTTAGAAGCATTATTTACCTTGTTTTCTTGGATATCTTGTAAGATAGGAGTTAGTTGTTTTTGCATTTCTTCCAGTTCTTCATTCATTTTCTGAACTTGACTCTTCAAACTGTTATTCCTAATTTCCATACGTTCTTTTTCTTCTTCAAGGTCTTTTTTGAGTTTTTTTGGGTCCTCTATTTTTTTCATAACAGAACCTATTGCACGATACAAGGTAGCTTTATCTCCAACATCTTTAATTTCTTCTAAGGTACGTTCTGTTTCTCCAATTGACATATCAATTTGAGATACTTGTTGAGAAAGGTTTTGAACTTGTTGCTGTATTTGTTGGAAAAGGTTTAATTTTTCTTGTACATTTTCAGGCGTTATTTCACTCATTATTTATTACTCCTTCAGCACAATAAGCCCATCCCAAAAAGGAGTTTAATGCAGCCCTTAAACTGATAAAATCTTCTGCTTCTAAATCAATTTTGAGTTTTTCGCCAGTAGGCAGTACATCAACTTTGACTTTTGGTAATCCTGCTTTCGCTTCGACAATTAAGGCCTTAGCGATAGCTTTTGTATTTTTTCCTGTTTTTAGGCTCACTTGAGCTTTCATTAATCAGATATGACTGTTTTCTTGGTTGAAGGTCGTATTTTGTAAAAAATCTTCTCACCACAAACACGACATGTAAGACCAAGAACTTCCAAATCCATATCTAATTTGGATCCACATGATGCACATTTGTAATTGACCATTTTCAGTCCTCCATTGTGGGATAGTATGCTCCACTAGCAAATTGATAATCACAGCTATTGCATTTGAATATTCCGGTCGAAATTCGTTTTACATTAACTTTTGAGCATGAAGGACATTCATATTTTTGACGTTGTTTTTTCTCTACAGAGCCTAGTCTTCTTCGAACAGATACTCCGTATCTTGCCCCAAATCTCCCAGTACTTCCAACTTTTTTTGTCCCTTGACTCATTGTATACCTTTTAGAGCTTCACGTAAAACATTATCGCTTGTTCTTGCGGTTTTTACAGCTTCTCGAATTTCAGCATCAGTAAAAGCTCCATTCATTCCTTTTTGGGCGGCCCGTAGGTTGCCATTTTCATCGTGAGCTACTGTAAATCTTGCAGTCATTACACCCTCTTCATCTGAAGTTGGATCTAAGATAACAGTGTTACCAAGTTTTCCAAAGGTGCAAGAAATTGGCCAGCAAGTAACAGGTAAATCGACATCTTTATCAGCTACGCTATGTTGTACGTTTGGAATTTTAGCATTTGATAGTGCAGATGCTGCAGCTAAGGTACATGCATCAAATAAATTACCATTATTATCTAAAATATGTAAGTCAATATAAACCATCCAGACTTTTTCACCTTCTTCTATACAAAGAGCTTCAAAGTCAATCATACGAGATTCTCGAATTCCTCTATCTACTACTCGAGATAGTTCAATTGATTGTTCTCTTGGTGGCCCAGGGTCAAAGGATTGATCTGCTAATGGTGCTAACTCAGTAGAGGTTGTCATAGTTCCACTTTTTGGAGAATCTCCATATGGCGTTCCAATCAACATTTTTATGCCACAAAGTATTTTAGTTTTTCCAAGGTGAACCATTGCGGAACCTTCAGCAGTATTAAGCATACCTGTTTCAATTTTAACTTCTCTGTACTCATTAATACCTCTGCCATCAGCTCTTTTCCCTTCTGCCGCTAGAGTTTCCATATGACCTTTCATCAGGTTTGAGACGTGGTCGTTACTCATGCGCTTCCTCCATATCTGTTGTCAAGTGCATTTCTCATTTTTTCATATAAATCCATACAACCACTTGTAGCTAAATCCATAGCTTTTTCAAATTCATCTGGTGTTAAATGTCCATCTAATTGAAGTAAAACAACTTCCTTTGTACTTGGGATAATTGCCAATGGTAAATCAGCTTGGCCATAGTTGTCTTCTTCTTTATTTAAATCAAGTACGACTACATCATTTACTTTTCCAGAAGCACAAGCAGGAATCATATCTCTCATAGGTATTCCTGCATCAGCTAAAGCTACAGATGCTGCCGTAATTGCAGCACATCTTGTACCTGCATGAGCTTCTACAACTTGCATATCTACTCTAATTGATGCCTTTGGAAATTCTTCCACCATAACAACTTTTTCAAAAGCTTGAGAAGCTATGTATGAAATTTCAGTAGAGCGTCTATCAAGTCCAGGTCGTTTCCTGTCATTGACACTAAAAGGTGCCATAGTGTATCTAGCTTGTACTATCGCTCTATCAGCTTTCTGTTTGTGCCTAGGATGACACTCCATTGGCCCAAAAACTCCAGCATATACTTTGTTATTTCCCCATTCAAGATAACAAGACCCATCTGCATTGTCTAAAACTCCTGCGACAATTTTGACTTCTCTTAGTTCATCGGGTTTTCTTCCGTCTAATCGGACTCCATTCTTTATTAATTCCATATCGGTTTGGCCTGCCATTTTATTTCTCCAGTAATTTTTCTATTTTATTTGTTAATCCTTTAGAAGTAGCTTCTTGGTCTATTATTTCAATTGCTTTTTGAGCTAATGCAATATCTTCACCTTTTCCATCTATCCAAATGTAACCATTTTGTCCAATTTGAATTCTGGTTTGAGTATTTTCACGAATTGTTGTAATCATTGATCCTTGCTTACCAATAATACGCGGAACATTGGTTGTGTCTACTTTTACAATAGTTCCAGAGTATAATTTTCTACAGTCATCTTTCTTTAAACTAATTTGATGTGTTCCTGCAGCATCTACCATGAATATTTCAGCCCATACAGCATCGCCTATTGCTAAAAATCTAGCAGTATCTCCAAATGGTACCTTCCATCCAGATTCACTGTGGTGTAAGGTTGAATTAAATGATGATCCAATATCCATACGCCATATTGAGGGTCCCGTTTCAGCACATATTGCAATAATTTTATCTCCGATTTTAGGATTATACCTTCCACTTATTGCATTAACATTTATGTAACCAGATTTATCACTTGAGTGACCTAAAACAGAAGCATATATTTGCCCTTCACTTCGGAATATACCTCTCCCTGGTTTACTCTTGGTTTCCATAAGGTCACCTGGTAAAACTAACTTTCTTACGCTATCGCTACTTGATTCTTCGCTCATTATGAATCATCCTTTTTTTCCTTCTAATACAACCCTTCGCAAACTCGCCCCTATTTGAAGATTTGTTTCAGACTAAAGCATTTTCGTTTCTGCAGTACCCTTTGTTAAAGAACCTAATGAATCTTCAAGTTTAACAAAAGAGGCTGCAGATATTTCCATTATTCCTATCCAACTTCCATCCTTTTGGTATTCTTCACTTTCAATATTTCCTAAACTTGAAATTTGGCCATAGCATTTACCAACATGAATGGCTCTAATCTTTATAGCTACCTTTACTTTTTCGAATGAAATAGGAATGAGCATTTTTATTGATTTTATAAGTTTCTCAACTTGTTTCTCAACAGGTTCCATAGGATCTACAGAAAATCTTGCTTCATCCATTGCATTTTCTATTCTTTGAGGTGGATGAGGTCCCCCTGTTTGCGGATTCATTGCATTTGCTACAATGTGTGCTACAATCTGTTTCTTTTTCTGCTCAACCATTTCTTTACGTTGTTGAGAAGTTAATTGAATAGTTCCTTCGTCGAGGATTTTTTTGTAAATGTCAATTAAATTATTGGTTCCAAAGGTATCACTAACTAAATGTTCGGGAGCCCTATCTCCTTTTGCGCTATCGTTCCATATGCCATCTGCGGCAATAGCTTCTTCCCAATCTATTTCGTCTCCTTCACTATAACGTTGAGCTTCTTGGGGATCTATTAAAATCTCGAAACGATTGCCACCAGTTTCGTATCTGGCGACAACTGCGTCTTCAAGTGAAACCATTACTTAATTTTCTTTACGGCCTCGCCTACGCTTTTAGAATCTAGAGTGTGGAACCCTTTGCTAGTGTTTATTATTGCAATTTCAATGACGTCAGCTTTTAGGTTATTTTCATTTGCTGCAGATAGTCCTTTCAATCCTAAATTAATGGCTTGGTTTTGACTCATCTTTTCTTTGTATTCTTTTTCAAATATTTCCATAACTTCATTTCTACCAGCCCCAATTCCGCCAGCTTTGTATGCCGTTAATGCACCAGAAGGGTCAGTTTCAAACAGATGAGGGCCTGAACCATCAACACCGCCAATTAACATAGCAGTACCAAAAGGTCTGACTCCGCCGTATTGAGTGTAGCTTTGTTTATAATCGCATAATTTTTTTGCCAATGATTCAACTGCTAAATCTTCACTGTAATTAAATGAGTTAACTTGGCATTCCACTCTTGCACGGTCTACAAGGGCTCGTGCGTCTGCCACTAGTCCAGATGTGGCACATCCAATGTGTCCATCAATTTTAAATATTTTTTCAATACTTTCTGGTTCAACCAATTTAGAGCCGAGTCTTTTGTCAACGATTAATACAACACCATCTTTGAATTTAAGACCAACTGTAGTTGTTCCTCTCTTTACTGCTTCTCTAGCATATTCTACCTGAAATAATCGTCCATCAGGTGAAAATACTGTGATAGCTCGGTCATAAGCCATGTGTCCTGCTTGCATAAAATTCCCTTTTTGCCACGGTCTCAGATGGTAAAAAAGGGTATCGGTAGGTGGCTTAATTATTAAACGCCTTGTATTTAGCACACCGTGCGTAAAGTTCTAATTGTGGTAATTTTGATGCTGTTTCCGGGTTGTTTAGACACTAGTCCTGAGAAATTAGAAGGCATAGAAATATTGTCGCCTTCCGAGGTTATTGAGGGTGATTCTGCCGAATTTTTAGTTCATGGTTCAAAACCAAATGGAGCAAATTATCTTTGGGATTTTGGCGATGAATTAGGTGGTTCTGGTGAAACAGTTAATCATGTTTACATTGAAGAAGGACAATATACTATTACATTAACAGTAGTAGATGGGCAAGGTAGAATAGGTGTAGTTAAGGCGCAGATAAATGTTTTACATAGGAATGAACAACCAGTAGCTAGCCTAGCCTCTACTTATGGCGGATTAGGTCAGATAATCAAGGTTAATAGTCTAGCTTTTTTTGATGGTGGTGCATCTAGTGATCCTGATGGAGATGTTTTAACTTTCAGTTGGGATTTTGGCGATGGAAATACGGGTGATGGAATCCGTCCTAATCACTTTTATGAAAGTATAGGTAATTTCACAGTTACATTGGTTGTTAATGACAATGGCAATCTTTCTAGTATTTCACAAACTTGGGTATTGGTACAAATTCGTACATATAGCATTAGTTTTAGCGAACAAACAATTACAGTTCCCGCACTCGCCGGTTACACTGCTGAAGGCGATCAAACACTCTTAAATCATAATTATCCTTATAATCTTACTAGTTCATCCTATCGTCTTGAGTGGACAGAGGATGAAGACGCTGATTCTGAAGATTCACTTGGCGGTACTCTTAGACCTGATGATTTTTCGTTGTCTGTCAAAACTAATTATTTGGTAAATCTTACTGAAAATAGTACTTCTGGCGAAATGATTTTGAATTTCAATGTACTTAGTTCAATTCCTTCAAATTTAGTATTATCCTTTGGAAATGTTGAGGAAGTAAATACTTACCTTTTCCAAAATGGTTACACTAGTGCAAAAGGTCAAGGAGATTGGGATACTACTATAATTTGTAACAATGCACCATCTATAGGATTTTTAATTGATTTAGATAATGGTAATGATTGGGTATTATTTGTAGAGTATACTTTTTACACAGGGACAATAGTTGAGTTGTAGAATATTAGTTAGTTTCTAATCCTAATTGAGCTGCAAAATATTCTAAAGTTTTGTCGGGAGCGTTGTAATCACTTCCACCTTTTTCTTTAGCCATTTCTAATGAAGCATAAGCACTTTGGACGGCTCCTTTGATATTTTCAGGATTTCTCTTGAGTGCAAGGTGATAACTACATATGGCAAGATTATGCCATGCGCGCGGTTCTTCGGGATCAATTTCAGTAGCTCTTTTGTAATGTTCAGCAGCTCGTTCTAATCGTTTTTCAATCCATGCAGAATTGCCCAGTCTAAGATAATTTTTAACATCGCCTTTTACAACTTCAGAAGCAAATGCTCGATATTCTCCACCGGTGTCTATACTACTATTTGTTTGACTATAATTGTTATCGTATTCGGGCGTTCTTTCAGTGGAGGTTGTATATTGTTGATTGTATGTTTCTGGTTCAGATGTAATTTCGTCTTTAGCCAGTATTCCTGTTGTATCAGGTACTGGTTCATCAAACATTCCTACACCAAACATAGGTTCATATTCATTTTCGATTTTTTCTTCAATATTTGGTGACTCTGGAGTTTGTATTACAGGCGTCTCAATAGGTTTGGCATTAGCATTAATTCCAAAACCACATATTTTATCTGAGAGCCCTGAAACTACAATATCAACTTGTTTTGAAGCACATATACAAGTAACTTCCCCTTCCGTTTTGAATTTTTCTAATATTTCTCCTGAATTAGAAAGATGATATATGTTATTATCATGTGATCCTGCTATTACTCCTCCATTGTTTAGAGGTTCTACAGCTCTAACATAACCTTCTGTTTTGATATTCCACATATCATTGCCGTTTTGGTCGAGACAATGGATTTTTTCATCCCAACCACCAATAAATATAGTCTCGCCATTTTTATCTACAGAAACATCCCAGAGAGAATCACTTCTTTGTTTTTCCCACTTTAAGTTGCCTTCACAGTCTAGGCAATATAGGTGTTCATCACCACATCCTACTATTAAAGCTCCATTTTGTGATATTCCAATTCCAACCATTGCTCTGTTTGTAGGATATTCCCAAACTTGTAAGCCACCTTCTGTAAACATCGTAATTGAATCTCCAGTGCCTATTACTATGTATTGACCGCTAGGGTCTGCAGATAATGACCATATTGACTTTCCAATAGTTTGTTCCCATTCTACGCTTCCCAAGGAGTTAAACATTCTGAGCTTGCAATCCTTGCCTCCGCATATTACCTTGTTTCCGTTTCCTATTATTGAGAGCCCATGTATCCCCTCATCAATTTGTTTTTCCCATATAATTGAACCGGATTTATCAACTAGGGTTAAATTTCCGTTACGATCTCCAACTGCAATCCGAGTTCCATCCTCTGAACACGCTATACATATAACAGGTCCTGAAATGGTCAAGTCAAAAAGGGCCTTACCTAACATGGTATTATCGTTGTGAGACACTGCTTTATTTATCTGTTGTTATGCTATTTGTTTAAACAAATAAATTTATATAAAGCGGGATTGTGGTAACGCACTGACTTTGGCTGCAAACTGGTAAAAAATCAGAGAGCATATTCAAGGTCCTCGCAAATTGGTGTAAAAAATGACAAGCAACCGTGTTGTATTCGCGTCCGCTATTGGATTGGCCGTATTGGCTTTATTTATGTTGAATGGAGTTCAAGCTGCCGAATTTGGTGATACTCAATCTATAGTTCCTAACGACTCTCGTGTGGACGGAAATGAACCTATTAATTTTATTGTTGATTTTAGCGACGGTGGAGATGAGGTTACTAATTTAGTGATTAAAGTATGGATTAAAGAGGTTGATATGGATATTGAATTGACATGTGATTCTGGATCAGATCCAGCCAATTGTGAAGGTGGTTCTGTAAATGGAGATTATACCATTACAGACGCTACAAATAGACCTGAAGCAAGGACTCTTGTAAGTTCAGTTGGTGACGATGAAATAGCTTTTGGCTTTATAGCAACTTTCACAATAGGTAATGGTGATGATGAGGAGGATGTTGAGAGGCATTGGCCAGGCATGGGCGATAATTGTATACCTGGAGATGGTTGTCCTTCAGTAAGAGTTAATACATTACCTATCCTTACAGATAATGCGGCAGTCTCAGGAGGAGGAATGCCAGAAGATGATTATACTTTGACAATTACTTACACTGATGCGGATGATCACGAAGGAACTCTTACTGCGACAGTTTGTGATACTGAAGCAAGTCCTTGTGAAGACGTTGTATTAGAAAAAGGTGGTTCTGA
>Ga0207992_1001079_pt1 | contig 12721 bp, 12 predicted proteins | sample ETN02SmetaG_FD_185788 | JGI IMG/M metagenome (GOLD analysis project Ga0207992, IMG submission 185788) | Marine microbial and viral communities from oxygen minimum zone, Eastern Pacific Ocean - ETNP2014F10-02SV255 (SPAdes) (version 2) | ecosystem: Environmental > Aquatic > Marine > Oceanic ...
AATGGTTTTATATAGTGTAAATATTCCATTTCTTTTACCATTTTTTGTAAAAAAGCGACCATCATCGTGAAACATACCCAAATAATGTCCAGGTGGTTTTAACGCAATTATGCTACTCATGACAACTATACCTCCCCAATTACCTACCTTTGTCAATGATGACCAAGTTAATCCATCATCCTCAGATATTGATAAACGCGCTGGGTAAAGACCTGACCAAATAATCAACCGCTTCGTACCATTCTTATCAATAACTCGATGAATAGTAGGGACTTCTTTGCTTGTAGACCAGTTATCAGGAACAGGTAACCGATCTGACCAAGACTTTCCACCATCTAAACTACGTTTATAAATAATTTCACCTGAACCGTGACCTTTTGGATAAACAACTAAAATAGTTTTGCCATCTTCTAAAAGTACAGTAGATGGATGCCCAAGATAAACGCCAGATTCTTTATCGATAATAACTTGAATGTCGTGTCGATTATTAAGATCTAAAACTGGAATATTAAAAAATTCATTAGATTGACCTAACAATATGAAAAAAGATGCTAAGAGAAATGTTAGGTATTTCATTTAGTTAATTAAGTAGGAGTTTCATCAAATTCTGTTCAACAAGATAATTTAATCATCATTGAAGTTTTTTGATGGTTTCCAAACATCAATCAGTCTTTTTTGCTCTTTCTCCCACTCTTCATCTGAAATCACTTCATTCAAACGGAGTTCATCTAAGTTACCTAATTCTACTTTATACCATAATTGATTCATTTCAATAGAATGGTGATTTACAATTCGCAAAAGTATTCTTAATAACTGATGGGCAACCTTTTTACTATTTTTCTTATCAACAAATTGACATTGGTATGTTGATAGAATCATATCATCAGGGCTCATATTTTTTATTTGTTCATCTGTGAATGTTCTATTAGGATATGGTTTATTATTTTTTATCTTTTCGTTTTTAGCCATTAAAAACTCCTATCATTATTATCTCTTAGTTCTTCAAAAAACTCTGCAAAATCTGGTTCAAAATCTCCTCTTCGCTCATCCCATATTTCTCGAACTATTTTTGTTCTGTAAATACCCATCCCAATACGGCTAAATGCATCTTTTGTTAATAATCCATTTTTATATTGAAGATAAATATTCTCAATACGCCTAAATCCCATCATTTGGTACATCCACAAACTGACATAATCACTTTCGCTAATATCAGTTTTACTTATATCCTGGAATGCTTTGCTAACTAACTCAGCTATTCTTTCATTCTCAGCTCCTATCCTATACATTTCAGCAACTTGTGAAGAGACAGCCTGTTGAGTCGCCCCACGAACTGCAGTAGTATTTTGATTTATTTCTAAACCAACAAATATGAGAGAACCGACAACACTTAACAAACCTAAAATCTCAATAAATTTTCTATTTTTCATATTCAATTTCTTTATTTGATTCAGAAACGTTTCATTTATTTTAGTTCAGAGTCGTTTCATCTAGTCATTTTTCAAAAAATGCTTCTATTAAATAACCAAGTATATATCCATAAAGCAAAAAAGCTCATCTTCTCCTCGAGAGAACTAGAGCTTTTGATTGTCGGAGCGACAGGATTTGAACCTGCGACCCCCTGCACCCCATGCAGGTGCGCTACCGGGCTGCGCCACGCTCCGTTATTTATTTAGATCATCAAGAACAGATTTTAATTCAGTGCGAATTTTGATAAGTAAATCTAGATTTACATCTTGTGGCTGATCTTGTTCAATTATTGATGATTTAGGAAGTTGACCTTCTCCAGATAAAATATTTCGAGCACCATCAATTGTAAATTTTTGATTATATAATAAATCCTTGATTTGAACAATTAAATCAATATCTTTTTGTTTATAAGTACGGTTACCAGCTTTGTTTTTTGTTGGCTTTAGTTGTTTAAACTCAGTTTCCCAATATCTGAGGACGTATTGCTTTAATTCGGTAATCTTACTTACCTCGCCAATTGAATAATATAATTTTTTGATATTTTTTTGGGGGTTGTCCATCTATTTTACTATTAAACTAATACTTTATATTAATTAACAAATATTCAACTGTCAATATATTTAGTAAAGATGAACAATTGGTTTATATCAACCGCTAATTTCTTCTTTCTTTCAATAAATCATCTATTCGATTAAATGCTTCTATGAGTATTTTTTCTGAAGGAAGAAATACTACTCTAAAATGATTTTTTCCAAATTGATTAGAGAATCCGGAGCCGTGAACAGTTAATACGTGTTTGCTATGCAATAGATCAAGAACAAAATCTTTGTCTCTGTTATTCCAATGATTTTCGGTTAATTTAACAAACATATAGAATGCTCCTTGTGGCTTTTCAACAGATAAGCCTTCTATATCATTAATCAAGCTTACGCAAACATCATTTCTTTCTTTAAGAGTGGATAAATAATCATTCATCCAGGTGTCGTCGTCATTTAGTCCAGCTAAATATCCATATTGAGCTGGAGTTGATGCGCATAATCGTGATCTCAATAATCTCTCTAAGCCATCTTTTATATTTGATAATTTATTACTTGGATCATGCAAAGCCATATAGCCAATACGCCATCCAGGAGCATAATATACTTTAGATACTCCATTTAATGTTATTACCGGCACATTAGAGGATATTGAAGCTGTGCTAATATGATTTCCATTAAAATTCAATCTATCATATATCTCATCAGAAATAATTGTACAATTTTCCCACCGTGATGCAAGTTCAACTATTTCTTCAATTTCCTGCTTTGTAATTACGTTTCCTGTTGGATTATTAGGATTTATTAATACTAATAATTTGACCTTATCGTTCATTTTAGCCTTGAGGTCATCAAAATCTATTTTCCAATTATTATCTGGGTCAAGTCGATATTCGACTGTTTTGCCACCAAATAGCTGAGGATATGCCATATATGGTGGATAATGTGGGCCAGGTGACAGCACCTCATCTCCAGGTTCTAAAAAAGTTGCAAAAATAATTTGCAATGCTTCTGTCACCCCATGACAAATATAAACATCATTCGGATCACAGCTCCAACCGCCATTTATTTTATTTTGTTCATTATTAGATATTGCTTCTCTTAATTCTGGAATTCCATATGCAGGTGAATAACCATTCTTTTGATCAAGAAGAGCCTTTTGATAAGCAGAAATCATATGATCAGGGGTTGGTAGTCCAGGATAAGCAAGAGGATCACCAATATTAAGTTTGATAATTTCGTGTCCTTTAGCTTCTAGAGCATTAGCAGGAACCACGACATCCCTAATTGCATACTCTATTTGGGAAGCTCTAGATGTTACTGGTATTTGCTTCGCCATTCTAACAATAAATTACAAATTATCGACGTTTAAAAGGTCGCTTCCCTCCATCGCGTCTATTGCCATGCGAACCTCTGTTTCTACTATCAGATCGTTCCCTTGGAGGTCGGTCAACCCAACCTTCAGGTTTTTCAAGTAATGCTTTACGACTAAAGTCTAGGCGACCTTGATCATCTACTTTTATCAATTTAACACGTATTGGATCGCCAGGCTTAACCACATCTTCAACCTTTTCTACTCTATTCCACTCTAATTCTGAAATATGAACCAGACCTTCCCGACCTGGAGCAAATTCAACAAATGCTCCAAATGTCATTAAGCGTGTTACGCTTCCATCAAATTCCATTCCTACTTCAGGCTCAAGAGTTATGGCACGTACTATCTCAATCGCCTCTTCACATCTTTTAAGATCTAAACTAGCTGCAGTAACTATACCATCATCATCAACATTAATATCACATTCTGTATCTGCAATAATTTTTTTAATCGTTTTTCCACCTGGACCAATTAAACCACCAATCTTTTCGGGGTTAATCTGTAATGATAATACTTTTGGAGCATATTTTGACATTTCCATAGGCTCAGGAACTGCATTATACATTTCATCTAATATATGATTTCTGCCAGCTTTTGCTTGAGCAAGAGCTTCTTCCATTAATTCAAAAGAAATTCCATCTATTTTTAAATCTAATTGTATAGCAGAAATCCCATCTCGAGTACCAGCTACTTTAAAGTCCATATCACCTAAGTGATCTTCGGCACCTAGAATGTCGCTTAGTATTGCATATCGATCTTCATCTTTAATAAGTCCCATTGCGATTCCAGCTACATGGCCCTTTGATGGTGCGCCTGCATTCATTAACGCTAACGATCCACCGCAAACAGACGCCATTGAAGAAGATCCATTAGATTCTGTAATTTCAGAAACCATTCTGATTGTATAAGGAAAATCTTCGTAATCTGGCAAAACTTGCTTTACAGCTCTTTCGGCCAAATTACCATGCCCCACTTCCCTTCGACTTGTGAATCCAACTCTTCCTGTTTCACCTACGCAGTATGGGGGGAAATTGTAATGTAAAAAGAATTTCTTCTTTTCGTCTAAATCCATACTATCAATTATTTGCTCATCTCTGGGAGTACCCATTGTTAAAACGACTATAGCTTGAGTTTCGCCACGCGTAAAAAGAGCTGAGCCGTGCGTTCTAGGCAAAAGTCCAGTTTCAATTGTTATTGGACGAATATCAGTTGTTTTTCGTCCATCGGAACGCTTTCCATCGGATAGTATTTGTTCTCGGAAAGCAGTTTTCAATTGAGAATTAACAAAATTATTAACCATTTTGTCAGATTCTGGATGAGATTCTTCAAATGCGCCTACTGCTTCATCTTTTAATAAAGAAATTGCATTTTCTCGATCACTCTTATCTGGAATTTTAATTGCTTTGTCAATCTTGCTAGAAACTAAATCTGATACTGCTTTTTCTAAATCATCATCAGATTCCTCTTCATGAACTTCTCGTTTATCAACACTAAGGTCTTTTGCTAATTTATTTTGCAAGTCAATTAGTTCTTTAATTGGTTCATGTGCAAATTTCATTGCATCCAAAAAGACTTCTTCGGTTATTAATTCAGCTTCACCTTCAACCATCACAATAGTTTGATCATTTCCAGATACAATTATTTCCATATCTGACTCTTCCATTTGCGATCTGGTTGGATTAACAACGAATTCATCTTTAACGCGACCAACTCTAACAGTAGCAATCGGACCATTAAAAGGAATATCAGAAAGCATTAGCGCTGCTGATGCACCAACTCCAGCTAAAGTATCAGCCATATTTTCACCATCACTAGATAACACTGTAATAATAACCTGAGTTTCATTCTTAAATGATTTAGGAAATAGTGGTCGAATTGGCCTATCGGTCAATCGACTGGTTAATATTTCATGCTCTGATGGCCTTGCTTCCCTCTTAAAAAATCCACCAGGGATTTTCCCCCCTGCATAGTGACGTTCACGATATTCAACTTGAAGTGGGAAAAAATCAATATCTTCCCTTGCTTCTTTAGCTGCGTTTACAGCAACTAAAACGGTTGTTTCGCCGTGTGTTACAATAACAGAGCCAGCCGATTGGCGGGCTATTCTACCTGATTCAATGGTTAGTGTGTTTCCATTGATTTTTGTTTCATATGTTTTCATTTTTCTTTCTCTTAATACTAATTTTTAATTACGACGAATTGCTAATTCTTGAGTTATATTTAAATATGAATCAGGATTAGTTCTACGAAGATATTTTAATAATTTTTTTCTCTGTGAAACCAACAAGACTAACCCTCTTCTAGAATGATTATCTTTTTTATTTTCTTTGGCGTGATCCGTAAGGGTTCTAATTCTGGATGTCAATAATGCAACTTGCACCTCTGACGAACCACTGTCCTTATCATTTTTACCATATTTTTTTACTATTTTTTGTATTTCTTTCTTGTCTAAAGACATTATGTCTCCTATTTATACTTCTGCATTAATCTCATGCAGTATTCTTTATCTTTATTTAATTGTTTAATTAATTTTTTTGGATTTGAGAATCTTATCTCATCTCGGATCCGTTCTAAAAACTCTATTTCTATCAACATTCCATAAATTTCACATGAATCCATATTGAAAAAATGAACTTCCATTACAAAATCCGTCTCATCGAAGGTTGGTCGAAACCCTAAGTTACACATTCCATATAGATTTTCACCATTAATCCTTCCGCGTATAAAATATACACCATTTGAAGGAACTAGTTGATTTTTTTCCTGTGGGATGAAATTTGCAGTTGGATATCCAAGTTCTAATCCTCGACCTGACCCATGCACTACTTCTGCTTGGAATCCGAATACCCATCCCAACTCGAATGAAGCTCTTCTAACATAACCCTTTGCAATTAATTCTCTTATATGTGTACTTGAAATAATAATACTTTGGTCAGAAACAGGTTCTACAATCTTTATATTGCAATTATTATCTATACCAAATTTTTTCAAGAATTCAGGTGAGCCTTCACGGTTATATCCAAAATGATGATCATAACCAACTATTATACTCTCGGGATCAAAATAATTAATTATTATCTTTTCCAAAAAGTCTTTTGCTTTTAATTGAGCAAATTCCATATCAAATGGAATTATAACTGCAATATCCAAATTCAATGATTCAAATATTTCTAATTTCTTATCTACATGCATTAGCAAAGGTAATTTTGAAGATTTTTCAAGAACATGCCTTGGATGTGGATCAAAAGTAACCACAACAGAACTGCAACCATTGGATTCAGCAAGGGAAGTCACTCTTTTTATTATGTCTTGATGACCACGGTGACACCCATCGAAAGTACCTATCGTAACTATGCTTCCTGGGGATTTATTAATTTTTTCTAGTCTGTTATAGATTTCCATTGTTCTTCAAAATCTTTTATCTTAATTGAACTTGAAATGTTATAAGGACCTACCTTTGTCCTTATAAGCTGATTCAAATAGCCCACAGTCCCAAGCTTTTTAGCTATGTCACGACCTAAAACACGAATATATGTTCCTTTGGAACAACTTACTGAAAAGCTCACTTCTGTTTCTTTAAAATCATTAAGTCTTATATCTAAAATATTGGATAAAATAGGATTTCTTTTAACTATTTTATTTTCTCTTGCCAATTTATATAGTCTCACGCCATTAACCTTCTTAGCAGAGTACATAGGTGGATAATGTTTATAATCACCTACAAAGCTATTTATAACTGAATTTACTTTTGCCATTTCTAGTCTAGGAACAGTTTTGCTTTCAATTATTTTACCCTTGTTGTCCATAGTGTCGGTCGTACTTCCTAATACTAATTTCGCCTTATAAGTTTTTGGATTATTAGATATGCTTGAAAGAACTTTTGTGTCTTTGCCTGTTCCAACTATTAAAATCCCCTCGGCAAATGGATCAAGAGTGCCTGCATGTCCAACTTTTTTTTCTTTCGTGATAATTCGTACTTTTTTTACTACATCAAAACTTGTCCATTCGACAGGTTTATATATATTATAAATCAATAACTTCTATTCCTTGGATTCAATATTATGAAAAATATTTTCAATCTTTTGTATATATGAATTTGTATCATCGTAGAAGAATTTCAATTGAGGAGTAAATTTTATTCGGAGATTCTGACCAAGATATTTTCTGAAAGCTTTTGCTTTTGAATTAAGTTCTAACTCTACCTTATCCACTGGTTTTTTATTATTAACTACACTAAAAAATATTTTGGCATTTTTTAAATCGGTAGAAATTGATACATGGGTAAATGTTACGAAGCCTAAATTTGATAAATCAATATATTGTGTTTGAATGTCTCCAAGTATATGTAATAATTCACTCGCGACCCGATCCGTTCTTTTGTAGGGTCGTGCACTTCTCATGCGAGTTCTAATTTTCGTTTAATTGATTTTATTTCGAAGCAAACAATTATATCATCTTCTTTAAATTTAGAAAAATTATTTATTCCAATTCCACATTCAAAACCTTCACGTATTTCTTTTGACTCATCTTTCAGATGTTTTAAAGAGTTTATTTCACCTTCTGCGATTTGTTCTTCATCTCTAATAACGCGAGCCTGTCCATTACGAACTATAGTTCCTTCTATAACTTTACTACCAGCAATAAAACCAATCTTCGGAATCTTAAATGATTGCTGAACAACTGCTCGGCCTAATATCTCTTCAACTTGTTCTGGCTCAAGTAACCCCTCTACTGCAAGCTTAACATCTTCTACTGCTTGATAAATAATATTATAAGTTCTTATATCTACGCCTTCTTGTTTAGACTGGAGTTTAGCATTTGATGATACCTGAACATGAAAACCTATTATAACAGCTTTTGAAGCTGAGGCTAATAAAACATCTGACTCTGATATCATTCCTACGGCTTTATGAATTACTTGTACACCAACTTCATCATTGGAAATTTTTTCAAGTTGTTCAGCTAAAGCTTCAATTGACCCATCAACATCACCTTTTATGATCAATGGTAGATTCTTTATTGCACCTTCTTTAATAAGTGCAGACATTGCATCTAAGCTTTGAGCACTAATTTTTCTATGGTCAATTTCTCTTTTTAATCGTTGACGCTCTGACGCAATACGCTTTATCTCTCGTTCATTATCAACAACTGCGAATATGTCAGCAGATTGCGGAACTTGGTCAAAACCTAATATTTGAACTGGAACAGAAGGTCCTGCTTCTTTGACTCGTTTCCCATTTTCATTCATCATTGCTCTAACTTTTCCAGAAATATTATTACAAATAAAAGGATCACCAACTTTGAGTGTTCCTTTCTGAACCAAAACAGTAGCAATTGGCCCATGTCCTTTATCTAACTTTGAATCAATAACAGTACCTCTTGCCAAAGCTTCACTGTTTGCTTTTAATTCTAACATTTCCGTTTCTAAAAACATGGAGGAAATTAGATCATCAATTCCATCACCAGATATAGCTGAGATTGGTATCGCTTGCACTTTCCCGCCCCAGTCTTCAACCAGAACATCTTTTTCCGATAATTCCCTCTTTATTTTTTCCAAATCAACGTCAGGTAAATCAATCTTATTAATAGCAATTATAAGTGGCACTTCTGCTGCTTTAGCATGGTCAATTGCTTCAATTGTTTGAGGCATAACTCCATCGTTCGCTGCAACAACTAATACTACAACATCTGTGACTTGAGCACCTCTAGCACGCATTGCTGTAAATGCTTCATGGCCTGGAGTATCAAGAAATGTCATTGTTTGATCTTCTTTAAATTTTACCGTATAAGCACCTATATGTTGAGTAATACCACCAGATTCATCATCAACAACATTAGTTTTTCTAATATAGTCTAATAAGGACGTTTTGCCATGATCTACATGACCCATTACAGTTATAACTGGCGGACGCTGAACTGCTTTTTTTATATCTTCTTTAGTTTCATCTAAAGTAAATAACTCTTCTCCTACATCTTCAATTTTTTCAGGAATATAACCAAATTCTTCTGATAATAATTCAATTACATCCCAATCTAGTCTCTGGTTAATTGTAGCTAATACACCTAGCGACATACATTTTTGGATAATATTATTAGGTTTAGTATCAAAAATTTTAGATAATTCATCAACGCTAGAATAGTCGGCAATTTTTATTGGCTTTGCTTCAATTTCAATATCTTCATTAGATAAATCTTTTTCTTTTTTATAAATCTTCTTCTTTGTTTTAGTATCAATTTTTGCTGTGATTTTTCTTACAGTTTCTGCAGCGGTTTTATTTTTTTTGGAATCAGTTTCTTTCTTTATATTCTTTCGATGAGTTGTACCCGCACCCACTTGAGATTGGATTTCAGACAAATCAATTCGGCGCATCTTCTTTTTGGGCTTATTTTGATTTTCTCTAGCTTTTTCTGCTTCTTCTTTTTCTTTTCGTTCTTTTAAAGCTCGAAGTTCAGCATCTTCCTCTTTTTTCTTTTTTTCTTTAGCTAATTTATTCTCATTATCTATGATTATCTTTTCTTCCTCAGCTTTTTCACGTTCTTTCTTTTCTATGTCACGCTGTTCAGCCAGAGTAAGTATATTTAATTTTTTATTAGCTTTTTGCTGTTCAAGGAGTCTTGTATCGTGAATTTCTCTTCGCACTTGTTCTTTTCTATATCTATCAACGGATTCCTTATCTTTATGAAATTCTGATAAAATCAATTGATATATTTCATCATCGACAGGTGCCATATGACTACTAATTTTTATCTTTTTTCCATCTAAGAATGATATAATATCTGTATGAGATATATTTAATTCTTTAGCAATCTGAAATATTCTACGTTGAGACATAATTATTTATAATTCTACCTTATCTAAATCTTCATTATTTTCATTTTCAACCGATTCCTCTTTAGCTTCTTCATTCGAAGTTTCTTCCGCTTCATCTTCAACCGATTCCTCTCTGGCTAAAGATTCATTGCCTTCCTCATCGATTAATTCTTCTTCGGCTTTTTGCTTTTCATTTTGTTCAACAAACATTTGGATTGCATCATATATTTTTTCAAGTGACTTTTCAGAAATCCCTTTAATATCTAGCAATTTTTCTTCTGAAGAATTCATTAAATCTGATATTGATAAAATATCATTTTCTTTTAATGGTTTGATAGAACGAACAGGTACATTTTCTATATCAGATAGAAGTGTATTTTGCTCCGCTTGTTTTTGTTCATATTCATTTTTACCAAATGCATCGATTTTATAACCGGTTACGTTCGATGCTAGATTTATATTTACACCACGTCTACCTATAGCCATTTCAAGATCATCATCATCAAAGATTGCAATGCAATAATTTCTATCATCATCAATATAAAGGTCCAACGGTTTTGCTGGTGATAGAGCTCTTGAAATCAATACTTCAGGTCGTTCGCTGAAATTAACAATATCAATTTTTTCGTTGTTCAACTCACGAACTATAGCTTGAATTCTGCTACCTCTCATTCCAACACAAGCACCTACTGGATCAATTCTGCGATCATGTGATTGAACTATTATTTTAGCTCGTTCACCTGGATATCTGGCTATAGATTGTATTTCAATAACTCCATCTTCAATTTCGGGAACTTCCATTTCAAACATTTTATATAAGAAATGATTATCACTTCTTGAGATAACAATATCAGGCCCTCTGGTAGTAATCTCGACAGATTTAATTACTGCTCTTATTGTGTCTCCTCTGCGATATCTTTCTGATTGAATTAGCTCTTTTCTAGGCATCCGAAGTTCAGCATATTCAATATTAACAAAAATATTATCTCTTTGAATTTGATGGACCGTACCAATCACTATTTCACCAATACGATTAGCATAGTCCTCATAAATATATTTTTTCTCAACGTCTTGTAACTTTTGAGAGAAGAACTGTTTTGCTACATGTATCATTCGCCGCCCAAAAATCATTGGATCAATAATTTCAATATAGGAATCACCTACACTCAAATCATTAGCCATCTCACTATCAACTTCAGATATTTCGTCTAGTGTTATTTCCATTACAGGGTCTTCCACATCTTCTACAATCATTTTTTCAACATATATCTCAAATTCTCCCTTATCTAGATTAACAATAACACTGCAATTACTGGCCTCACCTCTTTCACGTTCAACTAAATGGAGAAATAAAGATTCAATTATTGAACCTAGCTCAGATCTTTCAACATTTTTTTCGCGAGCTATTTCTGAAAAAACCTCTACTAATTCTTTATTTATCAAATCGCCTCCTAAAAAACAGTTATAATAGTAGCTGATTCAATTTCATCAAATTTAAATTTGATAGTTTTACCTTTATTGTTAGTTGCAACAATACCGTCTTTTAAAACTTGAGTCAATTTTGCCTCTATTTCATTCGATGTAGACGATTCTTTGATTTTCATTTGTCGACCGATATTTTTCTTATATTGTAAAGGATGTTTCAAAGGAGAATCTATTCCAGGGGATGACACTTCAAGTCGAAAATCTTCAGGTAAGTATTTATTTAATGATTCTGAATTTCTGATTTTTTTTGCTATATAAGCTGTTGTATCTAAATCAACTGATTTAATACCATCAACAATAATTCGAATGTTAGATTTATCTTGTTCTAAATCTATAAGAACTAAGTCTTTTGGCATAATATCATCAATTATATTATTTATTCTATCCATAACAATAGCCTAACTAAAAGAAAAGTGGGCCCATGAGCCCACTTTTACCAAAAGAATTTACGTTTTATTAAAGGTCTATCAAATACTAATTCAATATCAAGATAATCCCCCCATTAATCCATATATAAAATCATATTCTTTTTTGATTTCAAAGTTGTCTTCATACTCATCAATGACTTCATCCATATATTTAACAGCTAATTCTTGATTCTTATTAAGAATATATAATTTTGCTAAACGAAGTTTTGAGAACGCACTACTTAATTTTGAAATTGAATTATTGATAGATTTTTTTTGATAGGATATTGCTTCGTTAAGTTTATCCTTACTCTCAAATATCGCAGATAATAATTCATATGCTGATGGCAAAATAAAATCATTATCACTTCCTGATATAAATCTCTCAAAATGTGGTAGAGCTAAATCGTAATTCCCTCTATCAAAATGAATTTTTCCAATATAAAAAGTGGCATTATAGCCAGCATTAGTATTTGAATATTCATCTACAATTTGCTGAAACTGCATTATAGCATTCTGATAATCTCCTTTATTAAGGTAAACCATACCAATACCAACTCCATAATCTGCTTCATTTTGATTTGTCACAGAATTTCGATTAACAAAAAAAGTTATTAGAACGACAGCAATAAGAGCA
>Ga0207992_1001084_pt1 | contig 12701 bp, 10 predicted proteins | sample ETN02SmetaG_FD_185788 | JGI IMG/M metagenome (GOLD analysis project Ga0207992, IMG submission 185788) | Marine microbial and viral communities from oxygen minimum zone, Eastern Pacific Ocean - ETNP2014F10-02SV255 (SPAdes) (version 2) | ecosystem: Environmental > Aquatic > Marine > Oceanic ...
TCCCTGAACTTCAGTGCTTGCTCCCTCTCCTTCTCGAGTTCCTGTAGCCTGCCCTTCTGGTCCGCCTCGAAGATGTCGATTGTCTCTATGCTGTTCTCAACGTGCTTTCTCTGGGTGTTCGCCTTCCTAATCTCCTCGTCGTAGGCAGTGACTCCAGCGACCTCCTCGAGGACCCCTCTCCTCTTGTGTGGGGTCATTGTTGCGAGGTTCGTGACATCGCCCTGGAGGACGACGTTGTACCCGTCCCCCCTCAATCCGGCTTCCGAGAGAATTCTGCGCATCTCGGTTGCTGTTGATGGGTTGTCGTTGATCCTGTATGATGTAACTGGGTCGCCTTTCCTGTTTAGGCGCACCGTCCTAGTGAATGAGACTTCGTCGGAATCCGTCCGAAGTCTCCTTCTGCCTCCGACCTCGGGGGTGTTGCTGAAGACGAGTGTCGCCGACATGTGCTTCGCAGGTTTGCCCGTCTTCCCTCCGTTGAAGATGAGCTCGGATACGTTGGAGGCCCTGAGGGACCGCGTGGACTTGGGACCGAGTACGAATCCTATGGCATCCCCGCAGTTCGACTTTCCGCTTCCGTTTGGCCCTGTTATGGCCGTGAAGCCCTCTTCGAACGGGATAGTTGTCTCTCCACCGAACGACTTGAAATTCTCGACCTCAATCCTGACTAGATGCATCCCTTCACCTCTGTCACCGGGAAATAAATCACCGACAACAGCACCAGTCGTTCCATTTGGGGTTAAGAACATTGAGGCAGTAGTGCGATTCGGGACACTAGTTAGTGGGGTGTCTGGGAAAAGCCGTGGGAGGGTCCATTCCTCACATGTTCCTTCGGAACTTTCCACCACTCTCGAATAGTGCCTGAGTGACCTGCCCTACCGAGCAGTGCTCCACGATTTCCATCATCACTTCGAACAGGTTCCCCCCTTCGCGAGCGGCTTGCTTGAGTCGTGCCAGGCCCTCTCCGGACTCCTTCGAGTGCGCTTCCTTGAATTCCCTGTTCCTGCCGATGACCATCTTCTTCTCCGACTCGTCGGATCTAGTGACTTCGATGTCGAAGTCCTCCGCCGATGGAGTGGATGAGTCCGGGTCTGTGAACGTGTTCACCCCCACGATTGGAGTCTCGCCAGTGTGCTTGCGGTGCTCGTAGAGCATGCCCTCATCCTGTATCCGGTTGCGCTGGTAGTTGACCTCGAGTGCCCCGAGGACCCCGCCTCTGCTATGCATCTCCTCGAAGATTCGTAGTACCTTCTCCTCCACCTCGTCAGTGAGGAAGTCCGCTACGAATGACCCTTGCAAGGGGTTCTCGTTTCGCAGCCAGCCGTACTCCTTAGCGAGGATCAGCTGGATCGCGACCGCGTCCCTGACGGTGTCCTCGGTAGGAGTTCCGAAGGCCTCGTCGCGGCTGTTGGTATGGAGGCTGTTCGCGTTGTCAGCGAGGGCGTAGAGTGCCTGCAGCGTGGTTCGGTAGTCGTTCCATGTGAATTCCTGGGAGTGGAGCGAGCGCCCGCTGCTCTGGATGTGGTACTTTAGCTTCTGACCCCTCTCATCGACGCCGTAGAGGTCTCGCATTGCTATCGCCCAGATCCTCCTAGAAACCCTGCCAATCACTGCGTACTCGGGATCCATTCCATTGGAGAAGAACCATGAGAAGTTCCTCAGGAACTTGTCCGGGTCTATCCCTCTGGCCTTGAATAGCTCGACATAGGTGAGTCCGTTTGAGAGGGTGAGGGCTGCTTGCGTGATTGGGTTGGCCCCTGCCTCGTCGATGTGGTAACCGCTGATGCTGACGAAGTAGTGGTTGCGGACCCCATTGTTGACGTAGAACTCGGCGACGTCCCCCATCATCCTTAGGGCGGTGTCCAAGTTGAATACGAGGGTGTTCTGGCCCATTGCCTCCTTCAGTTGGTCCGCCTGAACGGTTCCTCTAACTGTAGAAAGGGCATAGGCGCGAATGTCCCTGGACTCTTCCTCGCTTGGTTCCCTTCCTTTCTCCTCGACGAATTTCCTAGTCTGCTGCCTGATTGCCACTCTAAAGAATGCAGCAAGGTGCCACCAGTAGTTGCCGTTGATGGTCATGCTGACCGAGGTGCTCGGGGCGCATAGATCGAAGCCATCGAACAGGCGGTCCATCTCGTCCACCGTGCTGATGCTGACGCCGGACTCGCAAACCTTTCCGAAAATATCGAGCCTCTCCTGTGGGTCGTTGCCATACAGGCTTGGGGAGTCGAAGGCCACTGAGAGCCTGTTGAATGGCTGGTCCTTTGACAGGAAGTGGTAGCGCTTGTTTGTCCTCTCCGCGCTACCCTCTCCTGCGAACATCCTGACAGGGAGCTCGTCCTGCCTCCTGAATGGGAAGACGCCGCCAGTGTAGGGGAACGATCCGGGGGCGTTCTCCTTACGAATCCATAACAGCCTGTCACCCCAGTCCTCCGTGGTTGGTAGAGCGACCCTTGGGACCTTGGTTCCAGATAGTGTCTCGTGCGTCGTCTTCACTGGAATTTCCTTCCCCCTGACGGAATAGCTAGCCTGGCCGGAGCGATACGCAGCGGCCATGGAGTCGAAGTCTTCCAGAGACCTCCATGCCGCTTCTGGTATCGAGTCGCGAATCTCCTTGGCCTCGTCGATTAGGTCCTGGTGGGCACCCTGCTTGCCCGAGGAGGCCAGTAGGTTAGCTGCTGCCTCGAGTTGCTGCACCTGGCGGACTGATCTGGCTACGTCTTCTGACCTCTTGTGATATTCCCTGATGGTTGAGGCTACCTCTGCGAGGTATCCCTGCCTCTCCGGGGGTATTGGCGTGTCCCTATTGGGGAGTCCGTCGGGACCCAGGCGTGGTTCGCTGGCCGAGAATTGGGTTCCGAACCTATCATTCAGGAGGTTGGCCATCATTTCCCAGAGTCGGTCCACTCCCGCGTCGGCAAACTGGCTTGCGATTGTGGGGACTACTGGCATTGACTCTGGACTCTCGTCGAAGGCCTCCCTGTTCCTTAGGAATTGCTTGCGAATCTCAGTTAGCGCATCCTCGGCCCCGGGCCTGTCGAACTTGTTCAGCACCACGATGTCGGCGAAGTCAAGTGCTGCTAGCTTCTCCAGCTGGCTCGGTGCCCCGTACTCCCTTGTTGTGACGTAGATGGAGGTGTCTGCGACCTCGGTGATTGCGTCGTTACCCTGGCCAATGCCACTGGTCTCGACTAGTACTAGGTCGAAGCCGACCGCCTGGCAGACCTCGACTGCTCTGTCAACGCAATCTGCTATCTCACGACCGCTTTCCCTGCTAGCAAAGGAGCGCATGAACAGAAATGGGTCGGAGAGGGAGTTCATCCTGATTCGGTCCCCTAACAAGGCCCCGCCAGTCTTCTTCCTAGTGGGGTCGGTAGCCAAGAGTGCCACTCGGGCGTCCGGGTTATCCCTCCGAATCCTAAGCATCACCTCATCCATGAGGCTCGACTTGCCTGCTCCTCCCGTGCCGGTGATTCCGACAACGGGGCACTCCGACTCCTTCTCCCTAGATCTTGCCTTTGAGAGGGATTTGTAGAATTGGTCTGTTTCTGAATTCTCTGCCATTGTCAGTAGCATGGAAACCGAGCCGTGGTCGTCTGCATCGACCGGGGCGAGAATGGAGTCGAACCTGGATTCCTCCAGGAGGTCTGTTGCTGATGCCCTTTCCATTGCATCTCGGACCATTCCCACTAGGCCTAGATCTCTGCCATCGTCTGGGGTGTATATTCGGGAGACCCCCTTGTCTGCGAGGTGCTTGACCTCGTTCGGGAGGATAGTCCCCCCTCCCCCTCCGAACAAGAAAACGTGATTGAAGCCGTGTTCATCCAGAATCTCCTTCGTATGCGTGAACATCTCTACTGCCCCTCCTTGGTAGGATGTGATGGCGATTGCATGCGCATCCTCTTGGATAGCCGCGCGTGCGACCTCGTCAGCACCCCTGTCGTGCCCGAGGTGGATCACCTCGCAACCCTGGCTCTGTAGTATCCTTCGGAAGATTCCGATCGCTGCGTCGTGGCCATCGAAAATCGCTGCTGCGGTTATGACTCGGATAGGCATTTTCCCACTCGAGGCCGTGATTTGGGCATCGGTTGTGCCGTTCCCGGGACTGCTTTCCACGGCATTCCGAAAACATGACTCCACAAGAATGCGTTGACTGTGGGAAATGGCATCTTGGGCATTTCCGGGGCATGATTCAAGACCAAGGGGGAGTTCCCCGAATAAGTGGAAGAGAAGCCAGAAGCGATAGAAATCTCACCTGGTGATGAGAGTCCATGGGGCGAAGGTTCGTCCTCAGCGTCAAGCGAGACTCTGCTCAGTGGGGATGTCACCTCGTTTGGGGGCGATGGGGGGAATTCCCCCTATTGGGCGGATCCCAGCACTGAGAGCAAGGGCCTTTCCAACGGTGCATGGTTCGCGATTGGACTGATCCCCACTCCGATTGCAATGTGGGTTACTTCATTCCTATTCGTCATAATTGCCGAGGGGAGTGGTGGTGTCTTGTGGGACTTTTTCTTCACACTCTCTTGGTTAGTATGGCCAATTGGCCTGCTTGGAGGGATCATCTGGAGTTTCACGAAGGGTAACAAGTACTTCGCATTCGGGCTTCTGACTACTCTGATAGGCCTGCCAGCGGTGTTGTTCCTAGCGCTGATTGCCTTCCTAATCTCAATGGGGGTATTCTGACAATCAGAATCCGCTCACAAGGATGTATGCGAAGAGTAACATTACAATCCCCATAGCACCATCGATTAAGTGGGCCTTTGATCTCAGGACGTCTGCTCTGTTACCAACAGTCAATACGGTGGCGACAGTCACATACCAAGTTCCATCGATGAACATCCCCAGGATGCCCATTCCGATAAGAGTCTCCAGAGATGAGTCGGCTTCGATGAAGGGAGCATACAGTGCCAGCATCCATGCCAAAATCTTGGGATTGAGGATCGCAATCGAGAAGCCCTGTACGAAGCCTACCCTATCGGAGAGGCCATGGGATTCATCGTGATCGGTCGCCTGCCTCGGGCCTGCCATGGCGTGTCGCAGGAAAGTTACTCCCAGCCACAGGAGGATTAGGACCCCTCCCCCTCGGAGGAACTGCTCGACGTCCTCGTTTGCCGAAATTGCCGTGGCTATCCCTAGAGCCGCTAGGAAGGCGTAGATGCCGAAACCGATTCCGTGACCGATCCCTGTGGATATCCCCTGGCTGCGACCCCCTGACACGGTGTTCCTGAGAACCACTGCAAGGGATGGTCCTGGGCTCATCGCCCCCAGCGTGAAAACTGTGGCTAGGGCGAGCCAGGCGCTTGGTTCCATTGCTTCACCGACTAAGCGCCTTCGTACATGGCCTCTATCTCGTCGGCCCAGTTCTCCCTTATCTGGATCCGGCGTATCTTCAGAGTAGGTGTCAGCTCGCCGTGATCGACGCTTAGGTCCCTAGGCAGGATTGTGAACTTCTTCAGTTGCTCTGGGTTTGAGAACTGTCCGTTAAGCCTATCGACGTGCTCCTGTATCTCTGCGTAAATCTCTGGGCTGTCGGTGTACTCGCTCAGTTCGTGTCCGAACTCCTTCAGCTTGGCTAGCTGCTCGGCAGGGTCCTTGGGGACCTTTGCTCCGTCCATGCCATGCTTGTCCCTCAATATCACGCTGACGTCCAGAGTGAATAGGGCGCTGCAGTACTTCCTGTTGTCTCCGATTAGCATGCACTGCGAAACTAGCGGAATAGACTTCATGGTCTCCTCTATCACTAGTGGTGCGATGTTCTTTCCAGCCGAGCTGACGTAAATCTCCTTGATTCGTCCTGTGATGCTGACGTATCCCTCGGAGTCCTCCCTACCAAGATCTCCGGACTTGAGCCATCCGTCTTCCGTCATCGTCTCTGCAGTTGCCTCGGGGTTGTTGTAGTAGCCCTTCATGATGTGGCGACCGCGGAATTGTATCTCCCCATCCCCCTTATCATTGGGATTATGGATCCTTATCTCGCCTACGAAAGGCTTCCCCACGGTCCCTATCTTGTTATTGCCAGAGAAGCCGATCGTCGCTCCGGCTGTGGTCTCAGTCATTCCGTATCCCTCGAACAGTGGGATGCCCAACTTATGGAAGAGGTGCAGGATGTCGGGATTGATGGGGGCTGCTCCTGTTATGGCATACTTCAGGTTGGAGAATCCGATCTTCTGCTTCGCCTTCTTCCTGACAATTCCCTTGAGGATGGGGATGCTTAGCCACTTGACCTTGCTGCCGAGACCGGCCACTAGGTTCGAGTAGACCTTCTCGTAGATCCTGGGGACTCCGATGAATAGGGCTGGCTCAACTTCCTTTGCGTAGTCTATTGACTCCAGTGGTGAGCTAACCACTCGCATATGCATTGCATCCCTGATCCAGATGTGATTGTCTGCTAGTTGTCCGAAAACGTGCGCGCATGGAAGCCATGAGACGTAGCCGTCTCCCTGGTCGAACTTTGCTATGGCAGAGACGCCCGCAATCTCCGCCTCGAAGTTGTCATGCGTTAGCTCGACCCCCTTGGGGTTGCCAGTGGTCCCTGATGTGTAGATTAGAGATGCGGTGTCGTCCGGTTTTATGCTAGAGACCCTATCGATGACACTGGATTCCTCGACGTCCCTTCCTGCTGAAACGAACTCGCCCCATGACACTGACTTCGGGTGGTCTGGCATTTCGACGCCATCCATTACAACAACTACCTCGACCTTGTCCAGGGAGGCTAGTGCCTCGTGTAGCCTGTGTGAACACATCTTCGCAGAATCGCCGCCATCCATCGGATTGTTTCCGACGAAGACCACCTTGGAGTCTGAGTTACCGACTACCCACTCAACCTCCTCGGGAGAGCATGTGTGGTAGACGCCGACTGCGGCTCCGTTGCACATGTTTGCCGCGGAGTATGCGGCGTACCACTCCTTCCGGTTGTATGAGTAGATGCTGAGCTTGTCTCCCTTTTCGAATCCGTGTGCGATTAGTGCCTTTGAAAGGTCCTTCACGTCTTCAAGAAACTGCGACCATGTCGTAATGTCCCAGTTTCCGTATTTGTCTTTGGAGGAGATTGCGGCCTCATCTGGGTAATTTTCCGCATTATCAATCAGGTATTGGGGCGTAGTCTTGGCTGACATGAGTTTGGACAGCACATCTGGAAACTTAACTGTTGTCTAGTGAATTAAGTGTTGCAAAAACAACCTTCAAGGAAGAACCGAGCGGACGTTGTCGCGCCAATCTGACCCTCCATTCCGATTAGCGAGGGGGGAGGCGGGGGATGGGTGCCAGCATGTTTTGACCCGGACGCCAGTGCCCTCAAGAGCCATGCTCGCCCTCTTCTCGGCATACTTGCCGATGCCGATAACCTCCTCAGCATCCAAGGCGATTACGGCTTCCCTCAGATGCTGATCGCACCTCTCCAACAAATTGGTCACCAAGGGGCCGCTGATGTTGTTGGGCGTGACGTTGGTTCCTCTCGGGCCGTCCAGAATCATCAATGGGCAGTGGTTGACTATGAAGACACGCTGGAAAATATTTCTTGCCCCCCCGTATCTCTCCTGAAGAAGACCCCAGAGTCTTGTTCCAGAAACTTCCTCCTTTGGATGCGTGAGCCCGTTAACAGGCCTTTTTGGGTGGGGTCTTGATGGTTGTAGGACATCTATACCGGAAATCCCCAGAAGATCTCTGACCACTGAAGTTGCGGCGAAGGGGATGCCCATTTGCCCCATCCCATGGGGTCCAGGATTCATCCCGAGGAGAATCGTCTTTGCACCGCTGTTGCCTGCAACGCGAATGAATTCCTCGTGGATTTCCCATGCATACATCAAGGGGTTGTAAACGCAGTCCGCGACACCTGCTGATTCCATCCTCCTGGCTAATTCTTCGGCGTCGTCCCTCAATCCTGCTGCCGCATGCGTCAGCCCTGTGACTGCGTCGGGCATCTATTGCTTCACATCCCCCAGCAAGGCACCCGATACTTCCATGAGTTCTTGGGGAGAGATGGGGAAAACCGTCTGTGCCGTCCCTGCTGCACCCCAAACGATATCGAATTGCATCAGATCCTCATCCATGAGGACGATAGCGGGAGCAGTGTGGCCAAATGGTGGTACCCCGCCGATAGCATATCCAGTACTTTCTTGGACGTATTCTGGACTGGCCATCCCGGGTTTGTAGCCTAGGATTCGCTTCAGTTTCCTCTTCCTCTCGACTCTGTTCGAACCTGAAGTAATCACCACTACTGCTGCCTCGGGACCTTCGAAGACTATTGACTTGGCTATGTGACATACCTCGCAGCCCAACTGTTCCGCTGCGTCATGAGAGGTTCGTGTACCCTCTTCGTACTTCCTCGGGGAGGGGTTGAATCCTATTTCCTCGCACTGTGAGAGCCAAAGTTCGTGGCCGTCCATAGAATTCGCCTGAAGTAACACGACTTATGGGTTGGGGATGATGAATCTTGTGAGAAGCCGGTCCGGAAGTGTAACTTTGATGGCTTGAGGGTTATCGGCCCACCCATGGAATGGCCGTTCGGACCTTACGAGACGGTGATGGGGGCAATACTTCTGGTGACTGTGCCGTTGCATAGAATACTGACTAGAGACGAGCCGGAGATGAGGGTCGCACTCTCAGAGCTATTCTCGGAAATCAAGGCGAAGGGGTACAAGTGGCACATCTCTATTTTTGTTTTGATGTATGGATTAAAGGCATTCGTAGATCAGCACAATGAGGCTATCAAGCCCAGAGTGGGCGGGTACACGCACTATGTCCATGACTTCGAAGGAGGAGCCACACTATGGGTGCAAGAGACATTTAGAAATGATGTACTGAGTGACGTTCTTTCATTCCACTACCTCTTCGTTTACCTATTCCTAATTTGGTTCAGCCCAATGTACTACATACTCTGTAGAGACGAGGTGATGGCAGACAAGGCAGTTCTGAACTACTTCGTGGCCTATATTCTCGCAATTCCACTTTACCTATTCTTCAACGTCGAAGTTACTTCTTCATTCCTCCCTGGCATGGAAGCACTGATGTACCACAAATCATGGAACCTGTTCTTCTTCACTGAAGCCGACCCGCTAGACAACGGATTCCCTAGCCTGCACGTGGGAATCCCTCTTGGCTTGCTGATAATCAACAGGCTGCATATTAGAGACCTAGGCATCGAAATGAGGGATTGGCGCCATCGGGAGTTCGACCTGTTTGTGATGGCTAATGTCCCGATATACATATTCAGTATCCAGTATCTGGGCATCCATTGGATTTCCGACATAGTCCCTGGAACAATTCTAGCAATCATCTGTGCTCTTTTCGCGCACAAAATGCAACCAAAACTGAGGACTCTGAGGGAAAATGGGTTATCCTCACTGGCCCCTTCCAGAGGGGCAGCAGCAACTGCGGCAGCATTCTCCATTTTCTGGACTTTCATCCTACTAGCAGTAGTGGTCGATGGCCCGGGGACCGATGATGATGCGCCCACAATGAGAGTTGGGCCGGGGGATGTGAATCTCGATGTCGTCGAGGTTCACAGTCTCTGGCATCCTGCAGAAGTTGAGGTGATTAACGTCGGATATACTGATGTTGAGGTCATCATAATCCATCGGGACGCAGTAGAGGGACACGCCAATGATGGGGTCATTGACTGGTCGGCAGTGTCGGACGGTGGGTCTCACTTATTGGAGCCGGGTGGCGAACTGGGTGATCAGGTTGAGACTCCTTCGATCTTTGACGGGCATTTTGTATTGGTCTCCAATCAAGGTAGTTCTGGGGTTGGCGAGGTCAGGGTTACCATCGAATATGTGGATTCGAGCCTGCTTTGGTCCGCCATAATTTCCTCCATTCCTTCCTTCGCAATTACTGGCTTAGTAATTGGAGAATTATATTTCTCAGAGGATGAAGTGGGCGAAGAGAGAGCCGATGAATAGCCCGGAAACTGCTCCCAATCCAATCCAAGTCCCGATTCTGAAAGGAGGGAAGTTATGCCTCCATACATACATCGACTGGGATATCCAGATAAGGATCACGACGATGAACCAGACGAAAAGAAACAACTGCGGGACGATGGCTAAGAACATTGCAACATTCGCTCCGACTACCAAATCGATTCTGCCTCCTGCTGGATTTGGAGAGAAATACAGCAACGGACTTAGCAACACTAAGCACAGAAAGGGAACTGCGAGGACCCAGTCCCATGGCCTTGGGACCCAATCGAAAAGATATGGCATGCATGCTGCGGAAAATCCGACCAGACTTGGGGCCACTACTGGCCAAAGGGGAGGTTCGTCCCACTTCATGGAGAGACGTCCCAATGACCCCCCATGAAGTCTACTGGGCGGGCCGGAAGGTTTTCTTTGGATTTCACGACCTCGTAGCATCATGGCGAAGGGAGAGATTGTGCTTGGTTGCCTCGCACCGCACCCGCCACATGTTGTTTATGCAGAAAATCCGGAGCAGAACGAGGCTTTCTCGGAAGGTGGATGGGAGACTCTTAGGTGGGGTTACAACAGACTGGCAAGAAAACTGAAAACGATTGACTACGATGCGATGGTAATCTTCACGCCCCATTGGCAGACTTACATCGGAACCCATTTCCTTGGACTCCCAGAATTCAAGTCCAAATCTGTAGATCCGGTTTTCCCGAACATCTTCCGTTTCAACTATGACATATCAGTTGATGTTGATTTGGCAGAAAAGATGTGTGAGGTAGCCGGGGAGTCTGGGATCATAACAAAGATGATGCGAAACCCTGACTTCAGAATCGACTACGGAACGATCACATCATGCCACATGCTGAATCCAGAGTGGGACAAGCCACTAGTGACTATCAGCAGCAACAGGAATGCCCACTACTACTCCCCCGAGGTGATGAACGAGCAAGCCAGTGCATTGGGGGAGGCATGTGCAAAGGCGATTGAGGAGAGTGGCAAGAAGGTGGTTCTAATCAGTAGTCACAGCCTCTCTCACCGGCACTTCGTGACCGAGTCACCACTACCCGAAGACATGAGTCGAGAGCACATATACAATCACAGCCAATACGTGTGGGACATGAAGCTCGTTGACATGATGCGAGAGGGCAAAATGAGGGAAGTGATCGACATAATGCCCGAATTCACAGAGCAGACTATCGCGGAGACCGAAGCTGGCGGTCTGACGTGGATGATGGCTGCTATGGGTTACCCGGACTATCCGGCGGAGATTTATGGTTACCAGTCTGTGATCGGCACGGGCAACCTAATCGCGGCATGGGATCCTGTAGAGGTCTCGCGTGAGATCGTTCTATGAGGTGTTTTTTTGAGTAAGCCAGACATTCTTTTCGGAATCTATTGCCCCCCTCACCCACAACCCCTTCTATCGCCAGAAGCCAGTGATGGCTATGGAAAACTGAGGGATGCCTACGAGACTTGCAGGAAAAGGATCGAGGAGAGTGGGGCGGACCTAATTCTGGTCTACTCCACAACATGGCCGAGCATAATTGGGCATCAAATCCAGTCTCATCCAGAACCGGAATGGGTTCACGTGGACGATGACTTCCACTACCTAGGCAGCATGCCCTACAAGTTCAGGATGGACGTAGAGTTCGCCCATGCCTTCAGGGAGGCTGCAGAAGCCAGGGGGCTTCAGTCGAGGACTGTATCGTATGATGGTTTTCCGATTGATACTGGTTCTGTCGTGGCTCTAAAGCTCCTAAACCCGGATAACCGGATTCCTGCATGCATAGTGTCCAGCAACATGTATGCGAACAGAGCTGAGACTATCGTGCTAGGAAAGTCTGCGCGCGATGCTATTCAGGAACAGGGGAAGAAAGCAGTAGTCGTAGTTGTATCGAGCCTATCAAACAGGATGTTCACCGAGCATATCGACCCTAAGCAGGACAGGATACACTCGGCTAAAGACGACGAGTGGAATCGGAAGATTCTCGAGTTTTTCGATGATGGGAGATTGGAGGACCTTAGTCAACTCTCGAGGGAGATACATGGGCAGATCAGAGTGCAGAAGGTTGTTGCATACAAACCGGCTTGGTGGATGTCGGCCACCATGGGCCAGCACAACAACTACGATGGCGAAGTCCTAGCTTACGAGGCCCTCCATGGTTCTGGAGGTGCGGTTGTAATGCTGACTCCATCATCCGGTTCGGTGGGGGACAAGGAGTTTGACGAAGACGATGTTGAGCACTACCATGGCGATCGCGGAGTCCTGGACAAGGGGGCTACATGATGGAAGACGAAGATGGAATGACTTCTGAAGAGAAGAGGACCAGCATGGTTGAAGACATCATTTCGGCACCGACTGATGCTGTCGAAAAGATATACGATGAGATGGGCGGATCATTGGCCAAGTCTGCAGGTCGGGCCATAGGAGCAGCAGCCGGAGTCGCGGTCGGAGGCCCGGTCGGAGGGGTAGTAGGGGCCGTAGTCGGAAGCAAGGCAGCTGGAAAATTGACCAGTGAGGACGGGCCTTTCATCGCAGAAGGGGGACCCTCAGCAGTAGGTGCTTACCCTCATCTGCAAAGAGTTGGTGATCTAATTTTCGTAAGCGGAATGGGGCCACGTCAGCCTGGGACAAACGAAATCCCAGGAGGTCCAATCAAGGACGAAAACGGAAGTCGTTTGGAATACGACATCAGGGCACAGACTCACGCGGTGATTAACAACATCCGAGTCATTCTAGAGGAATACGGATCAGGACTGGAGAAAGTGATCGATGTCCTCGTTTTCCTTGTCGATATG
>Ga0207992_1001085_pt1 | contig 12690 bp, 11 predicted proteins | sample ETN02SmetaG_FD_185788 | JGI IMG/M metagenome (GOLD analysis project Ga0207992, IMG submission 185788) | Marine microbial and viral communities from oxygen minimum zone, Eastern Pacific Ocean - ETNP2014F10-02SV255 (SPAdes) (version 2) | ecosystem: Environmental > Aquatic > Marine > Oceanic ...
CATCAGGAGGCATGGAGGGAAGGCGGCTTTCCCCGTGACTATTTCAGTTAACGAAATGGCTGCCCACTACACAACAAACACCGAACTCACGCCTCCCGAAGGTTTTGATGGAGAGATGTCCTTCCAAAAAGGAGATCTTGTCAAGCTTGATGTTGGAGTTCACATCAAAGGAGCCCTTGGGGACAACGCCCTAACAATCGAGGTTGGTAACGGAGGCGAGCATACTGAGCAAATTAGAGCTGCCAAGGAAGCCAGGGATGCAGCGGTGGAGAAGATGCATCCCGGAACTCCCTGGCATGTCATCGGAGAGGCAGCGCAACAGGCATCGGCAGATGCGGGATTTGAGCCTATTAGGAATCTAAGCGGACACAAGATGGAGAGGTGGAATCTACACTCTGGGGTTTCGATTCCGATGTACTCGTGCGGCCCGAATAATCCTAGCTACAAAGGAGAGGTAGAAGTAGGAGGGGTATATGCTGTGGAGCCATTCAATACTACTGGAAAGAGTGGGATGATCGAGAATGTCCCTCCCGCTGATTCATCCAACATTCTGCGAGTGACTGGGAACGTGAGGATTAGAAAGGCCCTCACGAAAGGGAAGCTAAAGCCACTCGGAGCCACTATGGCGAGATACATCGAAGAGCGGTATAGCACTCTTCCATTCGCGGAGAGGTGGGCTTTCCCACTACTTTGCAAACCATTCCCAGAAGAGGATGACGAATCTCTGAAGAGGAAGTGGAAGGCGCTGGTGAAGAAATTGACGTCGATTAGGTTCCTTGAGGTCTACAATGCCCTCAGAGATGTGGATGGAGGCAATGTCGGACAATTCGAGCATACCGTTTACATCACCGAAGGTGGTCCGGAGATACTCACCGTGGAGTAATCTGAGAGATTTTGAAGGTTTCAATGGTTTTCTTACATTCTTCTCACAACAATTAACTATTGTCGCCCCTCTGGTCCGACCGTACAGGACGAAAGGTTCTCGCTGAGTGCATCCCATCCCCTCGCATTTATCTCTCTCCTGTACACCTAAGTCGGTCAGCCGGATGGCTCGCTATACCTCGAATATTTCTCAACTGGCCTCTACTTTGGAGGTTTCCACGGCGCCAAACATTGTTACTGCAATGATAGCAATGAAAATCAGGAGCATGCCTCCTATCTGCTGGACTGATGGCTTCTCGGACAGAAGGAGAACTCCCCAGAGAATTGTTAGCACTGGTTGGAGAAGAATTGCGAACGAAGTATGTGCAGCTGGAAGCCTCGGCAGAGCGTATGTGATAGCAATCCATCCTATTACCTGACAAGATACTGCGAGAATAATTAGCCAACCGTGTCCGGGCCAAATGATGGAGAAATCAATTGGTTCGATACCCAGACTCGAGAGGGGGAGTATCCCGACTAGTAGAAGACCGGTCGCACCTCCTGCAGTTGCATCCAATTGTAGATTGACAGATGGAGCCTGGATTCGATTTGAGAATCGATATAAGATTAGAAATGAAGAATAGAATATCGCTGCAACAATTCCTCCTATTACTCCCTTTAGTGGATCTTCCCCGTAAGGCTGATCATCCCAAATTCCTGAGATGAATATAAGACCCAGCATTACCATCGGCAGGGCTACTAGAATCATCCGACTGGGGCGTTCTCCGAACATCCACCAACTAGCCAATGTCACGATTATTACCTGTGAGTTTCCAATCAATGTTGCAATTCCACTGCCTATGTAGTCAATTGCACTGTGATAGCCGACGAAATCGAATGCCAGCAGCAAACCGGCAGAAAATGTAAGCATCCTATTCTTTCCCTTTCTCTGGTCGTCCCGATTCAAGTGCCAGACTAGGAATATCAGGATTGGGAGAGCGTATAACATTCGGAAGAATGCCCCTGTTACCGGGAGAGTGTCGGATTGAATATACAACAAAGGTGCGAATGAGAGCAGTGACGCTCCGGCTAGGGCAATTAGCATGATTCGCTGGTCATCTGCCAATGCAGACATCGAACCCCTCACTCTGAAGTATTGCCGCCATTGGCAAGTATCTTCTGGAGATCACCAGACTGATACATCTCTAGTACGATATCTGAACCCCCGATTAACTCTCCGTTGATGAATATCTGTGGGATGGTTGGGAAATCTGACCACTCCTTCAATGCAGGTCTAGCCCTATTATCCAATAGGACATTGACGCAGGCAAACGTCTCCATCCCGAGTTCGGCGATTACAGTGCTGAGGACTTGAGCACCTCTTGCTGAGAAACCGCACTGAGGTTGTTCGGGAGTCCCCTTCATAAAAATCACAATTTGGTTTTCATCGACAACTTGTTGAAGCTCTTCGGGTGTCCAGTCGAAACTCATCTCAATTACTCCTTTCTTGGTCTGCGAATGTGTACTCCATAGAACTCATGCTCTTGACCGTGTGGGTCGAAGACGGTCTGTGAGGATGCTTCGGCTTGCTTAGGAGTCATGCATTTCAGGTCCAGGGCATGGACTGTGTTGTTGGAGATGTGCTCCTTGAAATGATTCAAGATCGGCTTCTGTCTCTGAAGCGGCATTACTCCCTCAAAGCTTTCCGAAATCACTCTGACATGAAAGTGGTCACCCGTTCCATGCAAATCGGAGGGTTCGACAATAGCGTCTGGAACGATTTTCAGGACCTCATTCCTCATCCACTCAACGGTTACCATCGAACTCGGAAGGAGTAGTTCGGATATAAATTAGATTTCAAGAGACTTAGTAATGGACTCGAGGTTCTCTCTGATTGATCCTTGGTTGTTGATTAGTCCTGAGCCAACAACGGCAATGTCGATTCCCCATTCGGAAACCATCGCAGCATTGTGGTCTTTCACTCCGCCATCAATCATCAGCTTGGTTGCCCTTCCCCCTGCTGCAATCTGGGCATCAATAGCCGTTCGGAACTTTCTCACCTTATCCTCAACCTCTGGCATGAACTGCTGCCCTCCCTTTCCGGGAACGATTGACATCACCAGAACAAGATCTAGGTCCTGCAATAATGGAAGAATCGAAGAAACTGGAGTTTCTGGATTCAAAACGCAACCAGCCTGAACACCAACTTTATGCAAGGATCTGATTAACTTGGGAAAATCGTCAACTGCCTCGATGTGAGAGATTATCATGTCTACGCCAGCATCTGCATACTGGTCCCAAGTCTCTTCCGCATTGGTGATCATAAGGTGGCAATCGATGAAGACCTCGGGTCCAACTCTATCTCTAACTGATTTTATCAATGCTGGTCCAAAAGTGATTGTCCGATTGATGACCCAATTTCCATCCATGACGTCCATGTGCAGCCATCCGATTCCAACATCGATTGCCGCGTCAATGGTTTCACCTAGTCTGCAGAAGTCTGCCGATAGTATGCTCGGAGTAATCTCCATGTTCTCCTCGTTCATGAGGAAGGGGTGCTGGTACTCAACATATTCTATCTGGCCAATCCAAAAACACACATGTTGATAGGATGGGAGACAATCCATTGGATTAGGTGGAATAATGGGCAAGGTTGTGGATACTGGAGACACTGACTTTGATGTAACAACAAAGAGCGACGAGTGGGTACTGGCGGATTTCTGGGCCCCCTGGTGTGGGCCGTGCAGAATGGTGGGACCGGTTCTCTCGCAAATTGCCCAGGAACGAGAAATTACAATTGCGAAGGTCAATACTGACGTCAATCCCCTTACTTCGGGGAGATTTGGCATCAGAGGGATTCCTGCACTCATTCTTTTTAGAAACGGGGAGATGGTTGACAGGATAACCGGGGCAATGCCAAAGCAAAGTATGGATTCATGGCTAGACAGGCATATGTCCTAGATTCCAGTGCTATTCAGCTTTCCAAGTCTCTCTTCTAGTGGCTTACCAACATCCCTCAGTAGTCGTGACCTGAGCGCCTCGTGTAACCACATTCCGTCTTCCAATTCGAGCATCAACCCCCTTTCTATGAGTTGGTCGGGAGGGATTCCGTCGACACCAGCAGCCATTGCCAGTCTCTCCCATGGAACCGGTCTCTCGGAGGTGGCCAAGATGGAAAGGATCTCCCTATGTGTCTCTGGGAGGACGTTCAGAATTTCTTCATCCAAGAATCGAAGCCAGTCTTCGTGGAGAGTTTTACCATACATTTCGAGTAATTCTACCGCCAGAGGATGCCCTCCTGTAACTCTGTGAATCTCTGAAGCAGGGGCGTTTTCTGGAATTTCTATCATTTCTATCCATGCTTCAATCTCTTCTGGAGAGAGTCCGGATAGTGACATCTCAGATACCTTGTCTAGGGTGTGCACATATCTTCGGTCATAGAATGCCAGACTTGTTCTAGAGATCATCAATAGTCTTAGTTTCGTTTTCTCGGCGGTCTGAAGGAGAGCACCGAACAAGTGATCCCCGTTGGTGCCTATGTTGTGAACGTCGTCTAATACAACTATGGCTTCGTCGAAATTACCTCCTTCGATGGGATTGATGAGTGATTTCTCATCTAGCAAGTGTGCTGTTAGTCGCCGCCTGAATGAGTCGATTTCCAATCTAGCTGCAGGCTTGTATGGCAGAGTTGCTAGAATGTCATAGGGGTCTTCTGATTCTCCAGTGATTCCGATTCGATGAAGGAGGCTGGTTGCAATTCCGAGTGGCGAATCCCATGGTTGGCAGGGATAGTACATGGTCTTGAGTTCGGGATTTGCATGCATCATCTCTGAAATCCAATGAGATGCTAATGTTGTCTTGCCACAACCAGCGATACCAGAGAGGACAAGCAATGGCTTTCCAGAGTTGAACCACTCGTTTAGGGCTCCCAACTCATCCTTTCTTCCGTGGACCGTACGAGTCTTCGGTGGTCTTGTGTGATAGGTTGAATGGGCTCCTGCGAGAATGGAGATTGATCCCGGTGGGGGATTGTTGTCGTTTTTCCTAACCAGGGCTCCGAATCGAATATCACCGAAGTTGAGGACTCCCTCGTGTTGGGCGTGCATCAGGATCTGTAGTAGACTGAGGCCAGCGCGTAACTTGTTCGCCGCCTCATCCGCTCTTATTTCCAGGACGTTGCCCTCCTTCGATCTAATCAAGACCATGAGTGAGCGCAGCTCAGAGATTCTCTCCCTTGCTAGTTCCCTCCCTTCCTCTGTTAGTTGCCATGTCTTTTGCCTACGGTTGTCCCCCCTCACTGTCCTACTGTGCTGAGAAATCAACCCTTGGGAAGTCAGTTGCCTCATTGCTCGAGAGACATTCGGGGGATGCAAAGCACAAGATTCTGCTATTCCTGAACGAGTGACATCAGAAGTTACGATGTAGTGATCGGCTTGGAAGTCCTGCTCCCAGAGATGTAGTAATATTCTATCCGAGACGGGCACATTGGGTCTTGAATCTTTACGTGCCACAGATTAACGGTGGAGGTTGATAGCATCAAGGTTCGGGAAAATGAGTTTTTCATAATTCAACTTCACAGAAGGGGTAACTCTGTTGCATGGGAGGTAAAAACAGATCATCGCAAGTCCGATTCACGGAAGAGAGGCTGAGGACACTCTGGGTGCCCATTCCTACCGAAACTGGCATCATTGAAACCGGACTGGGGATGTAGTCTTCGCCGGTCTGTGACAATATAAGTTGAATCCCATCACCTGCAGGTACGACCACATCCATCCCGAAGAACTCCATTTTGGCGAGCACGGTGGAGCCCGGTGCTAGTGACTGTCCCTCCTTGCCGCCATTGTGGAACCTTAGGTCCATCACAGCATGGCCCAAATGCATTCCATTGCTGGACTGAACCATCTCTACGAATAAGTGGCCGCTTGTCGACAGCAATGAAATTGTGGCCTCGATGTGGAAAGTTGGAGTTCCAACTATTCTTGTTTCTTGGTCGAATTCTGGACATTCTACAGTAAGTGTGGAAGTAGTGGAAATGGTATCGCTTCCCCCTATTATGGTACAGGCGTCCATATCCAAATCAATCCAAAATGCGTCCTCTGGAGGGTATGAATTCTCAACTCTCCAGCCGCCCATGTTATCTTGAACTTCGGCTATCAGTCGAGGTTTTTTGCCCCTTTCCATTAGATAGTAGTTGAACCACTCTAGTAAATCATCTGCCCAGTCCCACCTCAGTGTGAATGGAAATGCTTCTGCCCCTCTGCCAGAATCCAATCCTTCGTGGCCAGCCCTTCGATCGGGGTAGTCGTGCCCCCATTGGCCGTAAAGGCCCTTGACTTCGAATCCGGCATCTAGCATCATGTTGTGGACAGGGAATGCCATGTGTGGGTCAACATTCCAATCTTGCAATCCATGGATGATGTATACGGAACCGTTGTAGTTCTGAATTGCTCTAGACAAGAAGTGCCTCTCCTCCCAGTAATCACTGCCTGTCCATGCAAGATTGTCGCCAGTAAGATAGGCGCCGACACCTGCATAGTAACCCTCCATGTATCCTTCACAGGCATTCTGTACGTCCTCCAGGTTTCCGTCCAAGCCGAAGCTGCCATACACACCATTGTGCATAATCGCACCCCTTGCCTCCATGCTGCCATTTCTCCACATAAGATCATGAACTCCGATCAGCCCTGACATTGGGACAATCGTTCTGAGGTGTTGTGAACCCATTGCAGCTGCTTCCCAGGGGGTTGAGCCGTCATATGACTTCCCGATGGCTCCAACATTTCCATTTGAGAAGGGTGCCTTACCAAGAAACTCGATTGCAGCATTAATTCCCAATTGTTCATCCAAGCCCATCAAATCCATGCAGTGGTTTGATTCGCCTGTTCCGAAGACACTGACTTGTGCAACTCCAAATCCATGGGGGACTAGATTCTCAATCAAAAACCTGCCAAGCCGGTCCGCGGGAGTGAGAGCGTCAACATCCCCGTCATCGTAGTAAGGACCGATTTCGGTGATTATTGGGACTTGGCATTCTTCTGGGACCTCTTCGGCATCTAGATCGCAACCTTCGATAATCGGGAGCCAGAGTCCTAGGTGAACTTCTGCTCCGCCCATGGCTCCGGCTCCCCCGTCCGATGCACTGATTTCTGGAACTGGGACGAAAATAGATCTCACAGAATCTATGTTGAAGGAGCCGTTTAACGAAACTCGGCTGAATACATCATCATCTCGGTATGTCATTTCAGAGCGATTCTCGACTTGTGGAAGCCAATGATCACCTTCCGATTCCTGATGCTTGTCTCCATCCTCACTTAGACATCCGGAAAGCGCAGGAGTCAGCAATAGCAAGGCGATTATGGAAATTGAGGGATAGTGACTTCGGTGCACTGAACAATCGGCGGAGTTGGTCGGCATCAATAGTTCGGCTTCAGCCGGAACATATGTGTCTTGGTCCTCTTTGGGGGAGTCGTGGGTGCATACAGGGAACTATTGGAGAGAATGAAAGATATTGACTTGATTGGGCAGATTGGAAGCCTGCTAAGTTGGGATCAGGAAGTGCTGATGCCTCCCAAAGCTGCACCGCTCAGAGCAGAGCAGCTCGCATGGATCTCCAAGACTGCGCATGAGAGGCTCACTGATTCAGAGATTGGGTCTTTGTTGGGGGAAATTGAATCTAATGATGGCCTAGATGAGGTTCAGAAAGCAAACATTAGACTCGTGAGGGAGTCTTACGACAGGGCGACCAAGTTGCCAACGGAATTCGTTGAGGGGATGGCGAAGCACAGATCGGAAGCACTTGTCTCTTGGACGGAAGCTCGTGAAAAGGATGATTTCTCAATTTTTCGAGATGACTTGGCCGTATCTATAGAACATGCTCGAATGAAGGCGGATTTCTTCGGTTACGATAATCTGAGGTATGATGCTCTACTTGATCTGTATGAGAGTGGACTTACCGTAGCGAGATTGGATCCGCTTTTCTCGGGCCTTAGGGAGAACGTTGCCCCTCTCATCAAAGCAGTAGTTGACGACGGGGATAGACCGGACATGTCATGGGTCGAGGACAGCAAATGGAATCAGCCGGCACAAGAAGAGTTGAGTCAGAGAGTTTCAGAGGCAATCGGTTTCGACTTCTCAGCAGGCAGGAGGGATTTGTCGACTCATCCTTTCTGTGGTGGTCCAAATCCGGATGATGTCAGATGGACCACTCGATATAGGGATGACGAGCCCTTCGGATCCCTATTTGGTTCGATGCATGAAACGGGCCATGGTACGTACGAGCAAGGGCGACCTCGGGAATTCGATTTCCAGCCAGTTGGGAAGGCGAACGGACTGGGAGTACATGAGAGTCAGAGTCGCCTTTGGGAGAACCAGGTGGGCAGATCTAGAGAGTTTTGTGAATGGTCCCTGCCTTTGTGGAAGCAATGCTTCCCAGAGAATATGGAAGAAGTTGGCGCTGAGCAATTATGGCAAGCAGTGAACTTGGTAGAGCCAGGACTAATCCGAGTAGATGCTGATGAGGCAACTTACAACTTACACATCATGATTAGATACGAAATTGAAAAACAACTAATCTCAGGTGAGATCGAAGTTGACGAGTTGCCCGATGCATGGGATGAGATGTATCAGGAATATCTGGGAATTAGGGCGTCTAACCGCTCTCTTGGAGTTCTGCAGGATGTTCATTGGTCCATGGGTGCAATTGGTTATTTCCCCACATATACGCTGGGAAACCTATACGCTGCTCAACTACTGGAGGCCGCGAGGAAGGACCTGCCAAAGCACGATAATCAGATTCGAGATGGGGAATTCGCACACCTTCTGAATTGGATGAGGAAAAATGTTCACAGCAGAGGGAGTGTGCTAGAACCGGCAGAATTGATTGAAGATGCTACGGGATCTGCTCCATCTCCAGATGCTTTCGTGAGGTATCTGAGTTCGAAAGTCGAGAGGCTGTACGGGGTTAGTGCTTGAGAATCAAGCGGGGTGCTCCATGGCTGTAGCGAGTCTGGAGAGTTACTCCTCCCTTGTGAGGGAGATCGATGGCGAATGCGGCTTTGTGGGAGTTTCGAATAATTTTCTTTTCGCTGGCTCCAGGTCTGGTGAAGTGGCGTGTTGGAGTATCTCTAATGGTGCGGAGATATGGAGGATGTTGTTTGACGGGCCGTGCTCCGATTCGGATTGCAATGAAGAGTTGCTTTTCATTACAGAGTCCGACAGCATTCACGCCGTTAGAATGAGCTCGGGCGAGTTAAAGTGGAGTGTCAAATTGGAAGGATCTAGTGACTTTGTACGGATTTCTAATGGATTTGTGTGGGTAACAACTTCTGTCTACAACTTTGAGATACAAGACTATTCAGAGGGAGTCATCTGGCAAATCGATTTTGAGGGGAAGGTTAGGAACAGGTTGGAGACCTTTGGTAGGGCTTGGTCTCTATCGGTTCAGGAAAGCCAAGTTGTGATGGGGCTAAGTCGGCCCAAATGCGGTTATGCAATTGTTTCAGAAGAGCATGGGATTGAATATTCGAAGATAGAGGGCCGACACCCGGTCACAATTGGAAACCGGGGAGGAGTTTTGCCCGTAGTACTAGGACATAGCAATGGGATGGTCACCGAGATCGTTGGTCATGAAGTGAAGAGCGTTGCTCATGGAGATTCATCGGTTCGTGCAATTGACTACTTTGGTGGGTGGGTGGCTGGGCTGGATTCGGGCTTTGTTTACTCAAGCGAATTTTTTGGATCTTGGTCAATTGATATGCATGGTGTAATCGATGTTGTCCGTTTTGGACCATCATTGAGTGGAAATGGAAAGGCTATTTGGGCCTCTTCATGGAAAAAGGAATCTAAGATTTATCTAATTGATTCTTCTGAAGGAAATGTTGAATTGGAGCTTTCACATGATTCTAGAATTATGTCTTCTTTCAGTATTGAAAATGTAATCTGCCTCGGTGATTCATCTGGTTGCGTCTATGTGATTGAGGAAAATGTGCTCCGGCGGCGTTTCGCCCTTCCGGCAAAAGAAATCTCAGAAGAAGATCGGAGTTCTGAGATGCGGAGGAAAATACGCGGACTGCGAAGAGGGTGATTTGCAGTGGAAAAACACGCCGGAAGACCCTTATTTCCAGTGAACTGCGACGATATTGGCGAAATGTTTATGAGCCATCCATTACCCTGTGTTCTTTGCCGCTCCGGGGGAGTGGTGTGAGGGCGCTTCGGCGCGACTCGCGGGCCACAAAAACTGAGCCTCGAAACCGAGGCGGTAGAACCGAGAAACGAAAGGATCTCGGGGAAAGGCTGGAGCGTCTGTGGACGCAGAAGGCCGCGGCGAAATAATCGGACAAACCGGAGGAAACAAAGGGGAGAGCGAGAAAGGAGCTGAAGAGATACACGTGCGTAGGGGGAAGAGAATAAACCTGGGTCACGTAAGTGGGGAACAAAGTGGAGAAAACTGGAGCTTGCGAAGGGGAAGGAAACCGAGGGAAACACTAGGCAACAAGGGCGGGGAGACTCGTGGAGAAGCTAGTATCGAGACGTGGAAGGGAAAGCGGAGACGAGTTCCCAGAAACGGATACGGCGATTAAGAGGGAGATCTCTTAAAAGTCGGAAAATGACGAAGGAAGAGCACGAAGTTCCGGAGTCGTCTACCCGGGGAAACCTGGGCCCTCGGGCCCAGGTGACACCCGGACCCTGCGGAGTTAACAGGGGGGGAAGCTCCCCCATGTGCGGAACCCCCTGTTGCTCCCACCTGAATTCGGCCCATGTCCCTTTTTCAATATCAAACGGAGTTTGTTTGAGGATTTCATTACAGACTAGGACCTGTCATATCCCCGGGCTTTACCCACTCTTCGAACTGATCCTCATTGAGAAATTTGAGTTGAGTTGCGCTCTCTCTGAGAGTCAGACCCTTCTCGTGGGCATTCTTGGCAATCTTTGCTGCATTGTCGTAACCAATGTGAGGGTTTAGAGCCGTCACCAACATCAATGAGTTCTCCAAGTGGTCTGAGATTTTCTCTTCATTTGCCTTCAGACCGATTACACACTTTTCAGAGAATGAAACACAGGTGTCAGATAGCAATCTTATGCTATGTAGGAGATTGTGAATCATCATTGGTTTGAATACGTTTAATTCGAAATTTCCTTGGCTTCCCCCTATTGAAATAGCAATATGATTTCCCATGACCTGACAACAAACCATTGTCATCGCCTCGGATTGGGTTGGGTTCACCTTCCCTGGCATGATGCTTGATCCGGGTTCGTTCGCTGGAAGGGAAAGTTCTCCGAATCCACATCTGGGTCCGGATCCTAACCATCGAATATCATTGGCTATCTTCATCAGGGATGCTGAGAGTGTGTTAAGAGTCCCTGATGCAGCAACTATTGCATCATGTGCAGCAAGTTGGGCAAATTTGTTCTCGGCACTGGTGAAGGCTAGACCTGACTTTTCTGCTATCTTCTTCGCAACCAATTCTGCGAACTCTGGATGTGTGTTCAAGCCGGTTCCCACTGCTGTGCCCCCAAGTGCGAGCTCGAGGAGATCGGTCAATGATGTTTGGATTCTAATGAGGTTGGCATCCAGCATGGATACGTACGCCCCGAACTCCTGGCCAAGTGTTAGAGGGACTGCATCCATCAGGTGAGTTCGTCCAATCTTGACAATGTCTCTGAACTCTTCTGCCTTTTCTGCTAATGATGAACGGAGTCTCTGGATGGAGGGGATAAGCCTGTGTTGGATCTCCTCCGCTGCAGCAATGTGCATTGCTGTCGGGAACGTGTCGTTACTGGATTGTGCCCTGTTAACATGATCATTTGGGTGTACTGGTGACTTACTCCCAAGTTTTCCACCGGACATCTCTATGGCCCTATTTGCAATAACCTCATTTGCATTCATGTTTGTCTGGGTTCCGGATCCGGTCTGCCATATCCTAAGAGGAAAATGACCATCAAGAGAACCGGAAATAACCTCGTCGCATGTCTTTGATATCAGGGTTCCCACATCATCTTCAAGACCTCCAAGGAATACATTTGTCTCGGCAGCAGCCTGCTTTAGAATGCCGAATGCTCGAATGACTGATCTCGGCATTTGGTCCTCCCCTATATCGAAGTTAATCAGGGATCTAGCTGTTTGAGCGCCAAAGTATCTGTCAGATGGGACTTCAATCTCGCCCATTGTGTCGACCTCGATCCGAACCTTACCACTAGATTTCTTCGGTTTCCGAGGCTCGGGTAACTCTGAAGGGGCTGGGTTTGAGAGGGTTCCAGATAGAGAAGTCTCAATCATCCTCGAGATTGTTGCAGATCTTCCATTCTCTCGGCCGGTTCCGACCTTTGCATCCAATCTTCTAGCAATGTCCTCTGGAATACTTACAGTGATTATTCTACGATCGCCAACACGATGCTTTGCCATGTTACTACTATTATTAAGTTATTAATAAATATATTCATTCTTGGTTTCAAATTCGTTCTACCTTGATTATCTTCTGAGGAGAGGACGGTCTATCGCCTCGAAGTGTCTCGATGGACTCGATGGCCCTCACGGTCTCCATCCCCTTGGCGACCTCCCCAAAAACTGCGTGTCTTCCATCAAGCCACGGAGTAGCTATTGTTGTGAGGAAGAATTGTGACCCCCCTGTGTTCGGGCCTGCGTTTGCCATTGAGAAGATCCCTGGCTTGTCGTGTCTCTTGGCTAATGCTGTAGTTTCACAGGGGATTCGATAACCTGGATTTCCAGTCCCTGCCCTTCCATTGTTTGGGTCACTGGAATGTGGGCATCCTCCTTGAATCATGAAGTCCTTGATAACTCGGTGAAAGTGTAATCCGTCATAGAATCCGTCA
>Ga0207992_1001086_pt1 | contig 12671 bp, 12 predicted proteins | sample ETN02SmetaG_FD_185788 | JGI IMG/M metagenome (GOLD analysis project Ga0207992, IMG submission 185788) | Marine microbial and viral communities from oxygen minimum zone, Eastern Pacific Ocean - ETNP2014F10-02SV255 (SPAdes) (version 2) | ecosystem: Environmental > Aquatic > Marine > Oceanic ...
TTGCCTTGGGAGCAAAAGTCGTATTGGGTGCACGAAGAGAAGATAAATTAAAACAGCTGTGTGATGAGCTTGGTTCTGATTCTGCAATTTACAAAGCAACAGATGTAACATCTAAAAAGCAGATGCATGCATTGGCTCAACACGGCATTGAAACTTTTGGAAGAATTGATTCATTAGTTAACAATGCTGGAGTGATGCCTTTATCACTTCTTGAAAAGGGCAGAACTGATGAATGGGATCATATGATAGACGTCAATATCAAAGGTGTATTGTATGGAATTGATTCAGTCTACTCGCACATGCTTGAAAGAGAGTCAGGTCAAATAATCAATATTTCCTCAGTTGCTGGGAAAAGAGTCATGCCTGGAAGTGCAGTTTATTCTGGCACCAAATATGCCGTCAGAGCTATCTCTGAGGGTCTAAGATTAGAATCTTCTGGAAAGATTCAAGTTACTTGTATTTATCCAGGCGCTTTCAAGACTGAATTGGCATTTTCTATCAAAGATGAGTCAATGCTTGAGGCATTGATGAGCAGAGGCATTGGTGAAATTGCTCAGCCTGCTGAAAGAGTTGCTGAATCGATTATCTATGCATTGCAACTTGATCCAGGTGTTTCAGTCAATGAGATCGTTATCAGGCCAACCGCTCAAGAGGCTTAGTAAATTTATAAATGAGATTATTTCTTATTATTGCATGCATATATGCACCAGCAATCAAAGCATCTACTCATTGCATTGAAGCAGATTTAATTCTGCATCGTGGCAATATTTATACTGGAGAAACAGACCAATCTTTTGTTGGTTCAATAGCCTCAAAAGGAGCAAAAATTAAATATGTTGGCAAAGTTCTGTCAGATGCTGAAATTGCATGTTCGGATGCAAAAGTTATAAATTTAAAGGGTAATTATATATTTCCTGGATTTACTGATGCTCACGGACATCTTAAAGGAATTGGTTATAGAGAACTTACCCTCAATTTACAAGAAATACCCTCACTCAATGAAACCCTTCAAGCAGTCAGAGACTATTTGTCTACGAAGGATTCTGGTGAATGGATTATAGGTAGAGGTTGGATTGATAAAATTTGGCCTGAAAAAAGATTTCCAACTAGATGGGATCTTGATTCATTCTCTCCTAATAATCCAGTAGTTCTCGAAAGAGCAGATGGTCATGCTGTGGTTGTAAATAGTCTGGTTTTAAAATTAGCAGGCATTGATAAGGACACTCGAGATCCTCAGGGTGGTTTTATAGAGAAGGATCAAACGGGAAATCCAACTGGTTTATTGGTTGATATGGCCATGAGCCTAATAGCTGATCTTATTCCTAAATTATCCAGAGATGACGATAAACAAGCTTTTATAGAGGGTATTAATAGGAACGTAAGTCTTGGGTGGACCCAAATACATGTACCTGGTGGAACGTTTGAAGATATTGCAATTCTGAATGAAATTAAATCTGAGAACAATTTGCTTCAAAGGGTTTATTTTATGGTGAGTGATGGTGAGCCAGCCGATCGTTTACTTGAGATGGGACCAATTATTGATTCTGAAAATTTTTTAACTGTCCGAGCAATCAAAATGTATGCCGATGGAGCTCTTGGTTCACGTGGGGCTGCGTTATTAGAAAAATATAGTGACTACGATGGCAAAGGGATCTTTATTTTTCTTGAGGAGGAAACAAAACCTAGATTATCCAAAGCACTCGTAAAAGGTATTCAGATTGGAACGCATGCCATAGGTGATCATGGTAATAGAGTAGTTTTGGATTGGTATGAGGAGGTTTTTGTTCAAGCCAAAAAAAATAAAGAATTCTCGGAATCTCCTCGATGGAGAATAGAGCATTCGCAAAATATTAAACCTGTTGATCAGCGACGTTTTGTTGAATTGGATGTTATCCCATCAATGCAGCCATCTCATGCCATTGGTGATCTGCACTTTGCTGTAGACCGATTAGGGCTAGAGAGGATTAATGATGCATATGCATGGAGAAATCTTATTGATCAAGGGTTAATTATTGCTGGTGGAACCGATGCTCCTGTTGAAATTGGTGATCCAAGAATAGAATTTTATGCAGTTGTTGCAAGAAAGGATGTAGATGGATATCACGGAGAAGGTTGGAATCTGGACCAGAGACTTTCAAGGCTTGAGGCATTAAAAATGTTTACAATTTGGCCTGCAATTGCTTCATTTGAAGAAGATATAAAAGGAACAATTGAGGTTGGCAAGCTAGCTGACTTTTCTGTATTTGATCAAGACCTAATGCATATTCCTGAGCTGAAAATTCTAGAATCAGAAAATATACTCACTGTTGTTGACGGCAGGGTGGTTTATCAAAACTAAGCTTTAGTATTTTTCAAAATCAAATCAGCGCACTTGGCGCCAATTACGTTACATGTTGCATTGGTATTGCCTGAAATGATGCTTGGAAATATTGATGCATCTGCAACTCTTAGTTTTTTAATGCCTCTCACTTTCAATTTATCATCCACTACACATTCTTTCCCATGGCCCATCTTGCATGTTCCTATTGGGTGATAAACTGATAATGATTCATTTTTAATGAATTCCTCCATGTCATTATTTTTGATGCAATGAGTTCCAGGTTGAAGCTCAACAGCCTCTAATTCTTTCATGGAAGGCGTTTTAAATATTTCTCGAATCTTTTGAATTCCCTCAATCATCCATTCCATATCTATTTTTTGATCAAGATAATTTGCATAGATTTTTGGTGCGTCTTTTGGGTCTGAAGAGATAAGTTCAAGATGGCCTCGACTTTGCGGCCTTAAATTGCAAACTGATGCCGTAATTCCTGATGATGGTTTCATCGCACCATTTTTATTATATTTACCAGCGCCTGGTGCAAAGTGAACTTGAGCATTAGGTGTTTTTATATTTGCGTTAGTTTTAAAAAATATACCTATATCGGAAGCTGGATAAGTCATCAATCCCTTGTGTTTTGTGAAGTATTCAAATAAATTCTTTATCATTCCCAATGGTTTCATAAGCTCACTGAAAGTTTTTAATTTATTAATTTTGTAGCTAACATTAACCGTAAGATGATCTTGTAAATTTTTTCCGACACCAGGTAAATCATGTACAAGCGGTATTTTGAGATCCATGAGATGTTCCTTTGGTCCGATTCCGGAAATCATTAATAATTGAGGTGAGTTAATGCTTCCACCGCAAAGCACTATTTCAGACGTGCAGCCAATAATTTGAGTGCCCTGTTTATTTTTTATTTTTACACCAATTGCTTTTTTGTTTGATGTGATGATTCTTTCAACAAAAGTATTTGTTAATAATTGAAGGTTTGGTCTATGAAGTATAGGTTTTAAAAAAGCATCAGATGCACTGAATCGTTGTCCATTTTTGATATTTACTTGATATTTACCGTATCCCTCTTGAGTTTCGCCATTAAAATCACTATTTTTAGTTAATCCATATTCGTTGCAAGCATTCAAAAAAGATTTTGAGGCTTCAAGTATTGGTTGATAGGTCTCTACCCATAAAGAACCAAAATTTCCATGATATTGATCTTCATGATTTTGGTTATTTTCAAGTGCTGCGAAGTATTTCATTAGATCTCTATACCCCCAGCCCTTGTTTCCTGCTTTTTCCCATTCTTCATAGTCTTCGGCTTGCCCTCTGATATAAAGCATCCCATTAATGGAGCTGCTACCTCCAAGAGTCTTGCCTCGTGGCCAATTAATTGTTCTGTTGTTTAAATTTTTTTCGGGCTCTGTTTCATAACCCCAGCCATATTTTTTATTTTTAAATAATGAGCTTGCGGCCAATGGCATTTTAATCGATGAATAATTGTCCATTGGACCAGCTTCGATTAATAAAACTGAGTTATTGGGATTTTCTGAGAGTTTGTTTGCTAAAACGCAGCCTGCACTTCCTGCACCAATAATGATATATTTGTGGCTAAATTTCATTAATCTAATATCTCTCAGGGATGAAAATGCGTCAAGTAATTGCAATTGGTGGAGGGGGGTTTGGCAGAACCCAAGAATCAAATTTAATTGAACAATATATTTTGGATCAAACATCAAAGAAAAAACCAAAAATATGTTTTATTCCAACAGCTACTGGTGATTTAGATCCTTACGTAGTTAATTTTTATTCAGTCTTTACAAAACTCAATTGTGAACCTTCTCACATTAGCTTTTTTAAAAGAACCATAGATCTTCAAGTCCATATCCAAAATCAAGATGCAATTTTTGTTGGTGGAGGAAATACAAAAAGCATGTTAGCTGTTTGGAGAGACTGGGGCCTAGATTTAATATTAAAAGATGCTTACGATCGAGGTGTGGTTATGAGTGGTGTTAGTGCAGGAGCTATTTGTTGGTTTGAAACTGGATTAACTGATTCCTGGGCAAGTGATCTTAAGATGATGAAATGTATGAACTTTATTCCTGGAAATTGCGCTCCACATTATGATGAGGAACCTGAAAGACGCCCAGCAACAAAGAGATTCCTTGAAAATAAATCCATTGATTTTATGTATGGCATTGAAGGAGGAGCTGCTCTTCATTTTATAGATGAAATACCAAATTCAACAATTCAATTTAAAAAAAATAAAAATGCATACAAAGTTACCCTTGATGGAAATAAAATTAATGAGAGCCCATACAAATCAATGGATTTAAAGATATGAATTTATGGTTTTTAATTAATCCCATTGTTGCTTGGTTGGCAAGATCTCCATTTCATTTCATGATCAGCCATCAATTACTTATTATTCAATTTGAAGGCAGAAAATCTGGAAAGAAGTATCTGGTCCCAGTTAGTTATCACAAGCATGGATCTTCATATACATGCGTTACTTTGAGGTCAAATATCTGGTGGAGAAATTTAAAAGTGCTATCTCATACTAAGATTTGGCTTAAAGGTAAATTGATTGATGCTCAAGTTGATTTAGAGTATGTAGATAATCAAGTTGTTGAGAACACCTTAGGAGATCTTGTAACAAATAATAGGATTGATGCATATTTTGCAAAAATAAAACTCAATAAAAATGGTGACCCAGATTTAGGAGAATTGGCACAAGCAGCAAAGCTTCATACTGTGCTGAAATTTACGATCTCTTAGATCATTCCCTTATCTTGATTTGTTTTTCAGTCCTGATTTCCATTTGCGTTTTTCCTTCATGCTCAGATATATAGCCCTTAACACAAACATTTTTTCTTTTTAAGAATTTTTCGGGCTTATAGGAGAAATATTCTGAAAACCTACCAAACCATATCAGGCCAGTCATTTGTTGGTTTGGATAATCTCTTCCAAAATTTAAAAATATAGGGCCGCCTGAGGCTCTTTTTAAATATTTTGTTGAGACTATTCTGCCGCACACAATCTTGGTCTCACCAACATACTTAAAAGCTTCCTTCACCTGTATCGGTTGTTCTGATTGGGAATGCAGATATAAGGGATATAAAAGTAGAAAATAAACAAAGGTTTGAAATTTAAGTATATTTATAAATTTTTTCATAATTAAATAATAGTATATATTTCCATTTTTAGTCTGAATAAGTTAATTTATTACAGACTTAACTTAATTTAGGTAATTTTATGTTTACAAGAATGGATCATAGTACCGAAGAGGAATGGAAACATATTAGTGAAGAGCATATGCCACATATCTTTGATATGCCCAAAAGAATTATTTCAATGCTGAAGCAAGCTGAGTCATTGACTCTTGGTTTTGGAACAGACCAACTTCATCATGCATTACAGACTGCAACCATGGCTAGAAGGGCGGGCGCTGACGATGAAATGGTTCTCATTAGCCTCATACATGATATTGGTAAAGTTATTAACGTACCAAATCATGGCCAAATTGCATCTGAAATGATAAAGCCTTATGTAAGTGATGATGCATATCATATTATTCGCACGCATCAGGATTTTCAGGGCGAGCATTACTATCACTACATGGGCAAGCCGCAAGATTTACGCAAGCAATATGAAAACGAATCCTGGTACTCAAAAGCAATCGAATTCACTGATGAATGGGATCAAGCTGCATTTGACCCAGATTACAAAACTGATTCATTGGAGTCATTCGAGCCACTAATAAATCAATTTTTTGCTGCTCCGCATACAATAATTTAAAAATATTTTTTCATAAGCTCTAATCATTATGAGTACCATTATTTGGGATAATATTAAAGAAGAAATTGGTCTGAGGATTGATGCCGAGCCATCTTTAAAAGATTATTTAGAGAGTTTAATACTATCTAAGAATAATATTATTGAGGCAACAGCAGCTATCCTAGCTTCAAAACTGAATAATGATGCATTATCTTCAATTGATTTATATGAAATCATTTTAGCTGCCTACAATGAAGAGAATACTATTGAGAGTAGCTTAACAAATGACATCATATTTTTTCGTGAAAATGATCCTGCATGCAAGTATCTATCGACCCCTCTACTTTTTTATAAAGGTTTTCAAGGTTTGGCAGCTTACAGGTCAAGTAATATTTTATGGAATGATGAGAGGCATACCATGGCCCTGTACATACAAAATCGTTCATCAGAGGTTTTTGGTGTTGATATTCATCCAGCTGCAACTATTGATAGTCCAGTGATGATTGATCATGCAACTGGAGTTGTGATCGGAGAAACCGCAAATATTAAAAAAAATGTTTCAATTTTTCAGGGAGTTACTCTTGGTGGTAATACTTTTACTAAAGAGGATAGGCATCCCAAAATTGAAGAAGGAGTTTCAATCTATGCTTCAAGTACAATATTAGGCAATATTAATGTAGGTAGAAATTCTATTGTTGCCGCAGGAAGTTTAGTCCTAGACAATGTTGCTGAAAATTCAACAGTTGCAGGCATTCCTGCAAAAAAAATTAAATAGAGCTTAAAATTTCTTTTTCATCTTCATTCATTTCTGAATCAATATCATTAAACAAAGGAGAGCTTAAGTACCTCTCTGCAGTATCAGCTAGCATGCATAAAATATTTGATGTATCTGGAGCCTGATTTGCAATCTTCATTGCTACAGAAAATGTAGAGCCTCCAGAAATACCAGTTATAATTCCCTCTTTTGATGCAAGTTGATTTGACCAATAAATTCCATCATCACCTGAGACAGGGATATTTTCATCAAAATAATCATTATCTATGGATTCCTGCAGGACTAAAGGAATAAAATCAGGCGTCCAACCTTGGATTGGATGAGGATTCCAGGATTCATGAGATTCTGAAGGTGAGCCATCACTGTTTCGATTTTGTATTTTCATGCTATTAATTAATTGAGCATTTTCAGGCTCAGAAATGATCAACTTTGTTTTTGGTGAATGCTTTCTTAGAACACGTGATACGCCGCTAAATGTTCCCCCAGTTCCGTATCCTGATACCCAATAGTCTAGACCTATGTTTTTAAAATCATCCAATATTTCTATTGCTGTAGTTTGTTCATGAATATCTGCATTTGCTGAGTTTTCAAATTGTCGAGCATAAAACCAATCATTTTTATCAGCTAGTTTCTTAGCAAGATCATAAGCTGCGGTTGCTCCTTCGGGCCCTGGAGTTAACAATACTTTAGCACCAAGAAATCTCATAAGCTTTCTTCTTTCCATTGATGCGCTATCTGGCATGGTGATAATGCAGGGGTAACCCTTGCTTGCACAGACCATTGCCAAACCTATGCCAGTATTTCCACTTGTAGCTTCAATTACTGTTTGATTAGGCTGTAAATCACCATTTTTTTCAGCTTCATTGACAATGTTTAAAGCTAACCTATCTTTAACAGATCCACCTGGGTTGAAGTACTCAGCTTTTACATACAAATTGATGTTTGCTGGCGCAACATTTTTAATCTTTATCACAGGTGTATTGCCTACGGAGCTTAATAGGTCATTAAATATCATAGCTGGTTATTGTATTCATTAATTTAAACTAAGTTTACTGAAAAAAAATTAATTGTTAAGTCGACGGGATCATTAATTCAGTATTAATTTTTGCAATCTCTGACTCTTCTGGTGCCGTCTGTAAAGAGGCAACTGGTATAGATTTTCTAATTTTTGTAGCACTATCAATCAAACATATTTCTGTTTCAGCCAGCGGCCCATTTTTAAATTTATTTGAATTCATACCTTCTTGTACCCAATTAATGAGTTGGGTATCTTCATTGTTAACTTGTCTATTTATTCTCCAATTTAAATATTGTGCGGCTTTTGTTTCTCTTCGATTGTCTGGTAATGCATATGCTATTTCTCTAATCATGGTTGTTTGAGCATCAATTGGGATAAATTGCATAAAATCCATTTGTTCAGGGTAAATATCAAAGGCTAAATTTGGCCATAATCTATAATAAAGCCAATATCTCTGCTTATCATCAGGGAGATGATTCATAGGTGGCAGATATTTATCATATAAAATATTTGATAAGTTATCTTTACGAGTATTAGTTCCATCTCCCCACATCTTATGTATATACCCATTGTTCTTTGAGACTTCAACACCATAAGTTTTACCAACGAGCTTTGATAAACCAGGATGTGCTACAGGTATATGCAAAGCATCCACATAGTTATCAGCAATTTGCTTCCAGTTAACTTTTCTTGGCCTCATTGTGACGCGACCTAAGGGCTCCATCTCTTCAAATTTGTACTGTTTTATCTCATCAATGTATGGCGTAAATTGCTCATGAACACTTGGCGTATCTGATGCTAACAATTTTACGAAGATGAACCCTTGAAAAATTTCTAACTCCACACTCTGGAGTCCATGATCTTCTTTATTTAAATCTTTAAATTGATTTTCGTATGGAATCTTGATTAGATCTCCTTGAAAGTTATATCCCCATGCATGATATGGGCAGGTTATTTTTCCATTACAGGTTCCTGAAATTTCATCAATTAATTTGGTGCCTCGATGAGAGCATAGATTATGAAATGCTTTAATATTGCTATCTTCATCTCTAATAACAAAAATACGTTCATTGAAAATCTCAAATGTAAAAAAATCACCTGTCTTAGGTATATTTGAAATATGACAAACTAATTGCCAATTTTTTAAGATTAATTCAGTTTTTTCTAGCTCAAAAAATGCTTCGCTTGTGTACGTCCATCCTGGTAAGCTTTTTAATTGATTGTCCATTTATTTTGCTCTTTTTAAAGGTCTCGTGAGGCAGGTTGGACCACCTTCACCTTTTCTACTAACTTCCATACCTTTGTAAGTTCTAACTTTACATCTAGCTCGCTCAAGGTCTGATTGAACGCCTGGTAAATCTTCAAGCATAATAATTGATCTTGGTGAAGTTGCCAAAACATTGCATCCCATCAATGGATATTCTTCATTAGATACTTCAACAAACTTTATGCCTAGATTATTCAACCACATTAAAAAAGAGTTTGGCATCAAAGGTTTATATATAAGAGCCAGATCCTTATCTAGTGGTGAAATTATTGACATTAAGTGGAGCACATCATCTGGGTGGCTTGGATCTGGAAGATCTACAACATGAAGTTCGACTGAAGTGCCTAATATTTCTTTTAATTGACGGATCCCCTCTGCATTAGTTCGTGGCCCAAGTCCAACGGCAACATGAAAATCATCAATCCATATAAAATCACCTCCTTCAAGGGTTCCGGGCGCTTTTATTTGACCAGCTATTTTATAGCCTTTAGATGCAAGAGATTTATAATTTTCTTCAGCCTCAGGAGTTCTGGATGATCTACCCATATTACAAAGAATTAATCCTCCTTTGGATATAAGCATGCTATCTCTTGTATAGATACTATCAATGGTTAACAGATTAGAGGAGGGCAAGTCTATGATTGTGACGGTATCATCATCAAGCAAATCTCTGAAATAATTATATTCAATTATTGCTTGCTTTAAATCAGGTTTTGAATGAAACCTTAAGGTCTCCCATTCACTTGAAAGTTTAGCCTCGTCGATAAAGCTTGAGAGGGGCGACCTTATGGCAACCTCTTTTATTTGAGAATATTCATTAAAGGTGTTCATAATATTATTTTTTGAGCAGGTATATTGGTATCCCAATTATAATTAAGATCAGAGAATAGATTATCATTTCAATTCCAGCCCCCCAAATAGCAAAAAAAGCATATAAAAATGTTCCACATGATAACAAAAGAGCATTCTTTCTTGTTTGATTTCTTTGATCTGCATGAGCAAATTTAAATTCAGCTATTGCGCAGAATGCATAGGCAATTAATGTAGAAAGGGTTGATAGCATTGCCATAAATACAAACGCATTCACAATACCTTTTGTATAATTCAATATCAGTAGAATGCTTACAAAAAATCCAGCAAGTAGATAAGTAAAAATTGGAGTGCCTGCTTTGGTTAATATAACAAACTTTCTTGGAAGCAATCCATCTCTTGCAGCTGCAAGACTCAAGTTACCAGCAGTGAGCGTATTTGCATTTAATGAGCCAAGCGTAGAAATTAAGGCTCCAATACTTATGATGGTGCCTCCGGCAACACCTAGAATTTTTGTTGCCGCCAATGCAAAAGGTGCAGAAGAGTCAAGCAACTCATTTGCTGGCACAATTGAAGCTATGGCAATGCTTACAAAGATATAAAAAATGAGAATTGTTAAAACCGATGCAATCAATACTTTTGGAATAGTCTCTTGAGGATTGATAATATTGTCTGCTGGTACGGTTGCTGTTTCAATACCGATAAATGACCACATCACAAGAGTTGTTACTGTTGCAAGTAAAGAAATTGGATGAAGATCAGTTGGGTTGAACTCTGGTAAATTATCAATATTAAAGTTTGTTGCACCAAGCAAAATAATAAATATAAGTGGTAATAATTTTAATAGAGTCGAGATAAGTTGGAATTGAGTGCTATATTCTAAACTTCTAATATTTAAAATGATAATAACCCAAACAAGAATTAGCGATGCAAGCAAAGAATAAATTGGTGAGTCTGATATTGTGGGAGCAAAAAATCCTAAATAGCCCACAAATGCAATTGAGATTCCAGCTATTGCTGAAATGCAAGCAACCCAATAAGTCCAAGCAATTATAAAGCCTGAAAATTTTCCTAGCCCTTCACTTACGTAAACATAGGGTCCGCCTGTCTTAGGAATCCTTTTTACCAATTTTGCCATGGTTAAAGCAACCAGGATTGAGCCTCCTCCAGCTATGAGCCATCCAACAAATCCAAGCATTCCATATGGTGCTAGCATCGTTGGCATCATAAAAATACCAGAGCCTACCGCACAACCAACCGCTATTGACCACCCCCGCCAAAATCCAATGATTCTTCGATTATTGCTATTCATTATTTGATAATACACCGTTAAACTTTCGGTGACTTTGATTTGTATTTTTTAAGATTTTAATCCTGGCTGTCTGACATCATGCTGACAGTCATACTTTTGTCATATTTATGTTTATCATTTACATATAAAATTAAATAAAAATATTTGGAGAGTAGATGATGAGTAACAAAAAAGAAAATGATAATGGCCCCAAACAAAGCTTTGGTTGGGTCACGTTTGCTTTTAATTATAAAGGCAATCAGGTTGTTGTAAGAAACTCAAATTGGAAGGCAGTGGAGCAAGTATTTATCAATGATGAGCTTGTTCATGATAAGACAAGTTGGTCAATGCAAATGAATGAAACTTTTCAAATACCAACTGGAGAAAGTTTAAAAATTGCATTTGGAGTTTCTTTTATAAACGGCTTATTTATAACTGCTAGTGATAGCGAGGGTATAGTGTATCAATATTTAAGCAATAGAGATTTCAAATACTGGCTGATAATAGGAGTTTGTATTCTTGTCGGAGCATTTATTGGGTATAACCTTGTTGCCTAGGGTTAAATCTAGATGTTTCTAAATAAGAAGACTGTTAAGAATCTAAGGCTGAAGAATGCCTGGAGCCAACAGCACTTGGCAGATCTTTGTGGAATAAATATTAGAACTATTCAAAGGGTAGAACGAGAGGGCAGTGCTTCATTTGACACGACCATGGCTTTAGCAAGTGTATTTAATCTGCCAAAGGAACATCTGCTCAAGAAAATTGAGCCCCATCCAACTAACTATCACACAAACATCTTTATTTTTTTATTAGGAGTGTTGTTGGGCGCTTGTTTGGCGCAATTATTTATTTGAGCCAACTATTTTAATAACTGAATAATATAAAATACCTGGCAAAATTAACCAAGGTAGTTGAGTTTGAAACATTACACTTCTTTGATTGAATTCAAATATTAGTGGGTTAAAAAATTGGCCTGTGGGAGCCAGAGGAGCCCATGAAAGTAATTTGCCCTCAGATAATTGATCATGATACAAAAATAGCTCCACAAAAAGATTCTGTGCAATGCACCAGATAAATAAAATACTAAATGCAGACCAGCTCCATTGCTGAAAGACTTGAAAATTTTTTCCACTGTATCTCCACATTAACCAGAGTCCTCCAAGTGAAATAGTTCCTGCATCTGCCATTGAGTTTAATAGCCAATTTATATGCAAAGGAATCCATATGTTTAGAGTATCTGATCTTCTTAAATTAACTGGATCGCCTTCAATCCAACCATAGGTAAACCAAAGCTCCCAGCCTAAAGAGCAGACAAGAAATGATCCCAAATATATTGATGGTACCCAGAGCGGAATTTTATCTTTTTTGTAAAAATAAATAATTAGAGGAGCAAGGGCGCTAACATAAACAATTGTTATT
>Ga0207992_1001090_pt1 | contig 12619 bp, 6 predicted proteins | sample ETN02SmetaG_FD_185788 | JGI IMG/M metagenome (GOLD analysis project Ga0207992, IMG submission 185788) | Marine microbial and viral communities from oxygen minimum zone, Eastern Pacific Ocean - ETNP2014F10-02SV255 (SPAdes) (version 2) | ecosystem: Environmental > Aquatic > Marine > Oceanic ...
AGAATAATTGCAGTTGCTATATTAAATCGTAAATGTTTTCTTATTTGTGTCATCGGTATTGTATTTTACATTTATTCAAGCATTTGGGTTAATTCAATTACTTTAGATTGTAAGATAGTAAAAAAGTTTTTAGTTTAGAAATATGATTCATAAAAATGTTAACGAAGAGCAGAATAATTCCAGGCTGGATCATGCTGCAACTTCTTTATTTGAAGATTTTTCAAGAAGCCAAATTCAAAGATGGATATTGGAAGGCAATCTATTGGTGAATGGAGAAATTCTAAAAGCAAAAGATAAAGTCCAGACTGGTGATGAGATGTCCCTAGATCCAATATTTAAAAACAGGGTCTCTTGGGATGGGGAAGACATACCTATAAATATCTTGCATGAGGAAGAAGATTTTCTAATTATTAACAAATCTCCAGGTTTAGTGATGCATCCAGGAGCAGGATGCCATAACGGAACTCTGGCAAATGCTTTAGCATTTCATTTTCCAGATCTAAAAAAACTGCCTCGATGTGGGATAGTCCATAGGTTAGATAAAGATACCTCTGGGTTATTGGTGGTTGCTAAAAATGAAAAATTTAGAAATTTTTTTGTTAATATGCTTCAAGATAGGGAGGTTTATAAGCAATACGAGGCAATAGTTGTTGGGCAAGTAATAGGAAGTTTTTCTATAGACCATCCTTTGGAAAGAGACCCAAGAAATAGGGTAAAAATGAGGGCAACTGATTTTGGAAGAGATGCTCTATCCCATGTTTCTTTGATCAAGTTTTATGAAGGCTATTCCCATATTTCAGTTGAGATTGAAACCGGAAGAACTCATCAAATAAGGGTTCATTTAAGCCATCAAAAATTACCAATAATTGGTGACAGCTTATATAACCCTAGAAATCTTATTGCTAAAAATACTCCTAAAAGTTTAATAAGATATGTGCAAAATTTTCCTCGACAAGCTTTACATGCTTCAAAAATTAGATTCCCATCTTTAAAAAAAGAAGATATTTTTTATGAATTTCAAGCAGATCTTCCTCAAGATATGCAATCTTTAATTAAAGAAATGGAATAACCGCTAAAGCCTTTCAAATCAGTCAAAAAACTTGTTTTTCATCATAATTGATGTATAAAACCCTTTACTTTGAAGCAAATACTTGAATTAATGAAACTGTCAGGCGGAGATCTGTTAATGCGCGCCCTCAAAGATGAGGGGGTTAAGTTTGTATTTGGCTACCCTGGCGGGGCAGCTTTGCACATCTATGATTCTATTTTTAAACAAAAGGCTTTTGAGCACATTTTAGTTCGTCACGAACAAGGTGCCACCCATGCAGCAGACGGTTATTCTCGAGCCACCGGAAAACCTGGTGTTGCTTTGGTAACTTCAGGGCCGGGAGCGACCAATGCAATTACAGGACTTGCGACTGCTTTTATGGACTCCATTCCCCTCGTTGTTATCTCGGGTCAGGTACAAAGTCATTTAATTGGGACTGATTCATTTCAAGAAACAGATATGATTGGAATCTCTCGACCAATAGTCAAACATAGTTTTATTGTTCAAAACACTCAAGATATTCCTCGCATTGTTCAAGAAGCATTCCATATTGCTACAACTGGAAGACCTGGTCCAGTGGTTATAGATATTCCAAAAGATAAAACTGACCCCTCGCAACTTTTTGAATATAAAAGGGCGAAAGAAATCTCATTACGCTCTTACCAACCAAGAGTCTTGCCTCATCCAGGGCAGATTAAAAAAGCTAGCAAGAAGATATTATCTGCAGAACGTCCTGTGATTTATGCTGGAGGAGGAGTTATTTTAGGTAATGCTCATAAGGAATTAATTGCTCTAAATAAATTATTGAAAGCGCCTGTGACCAATACTTTGATGGGGCTTGGGGGATACCCTGCAAAAGATAAATATTTTATGGGGATGCTTGGCATGCATGGAACTTATCAAGCAAATATGGCGATGCATAATGCGGACGTTATTATTGCCATTGGCGCAAGGTTTGATGATCGTATTACCAACACTCCTTCAATGTTTGCCCCAAATGCAAAGATTGTTCATATTGACGTAGATCCTGCTTCAATTTCCAAAATTATTAATGCTGATATTCCAATTGTTGGGCAGGTGAAAGAATCTTTAATTGCATTGATCAAAGAAATAAAACGCGCAAAAATAAAAATAGACTCAGAAGCATTAGATAGATGGAACATGCAAATTTCCCAGTGGCGAGAAAAACATGGATTGGATCATGATTTATATTTAAACAAAATAAAATCTTCAATGATTGCTCCTCAGGTAGTTGTGCAAGAGTTGTATCATGCTACGCAAGGTAATGCATTTGTCACATCAGATGTTGGTCAGCATCAAATGTTTGTTGCTCAGTATTATCACTTCAATAAACCTCGAAGATGGATTAATTCTGGAGGACTTGGCACCATGGGCTTTGGTCTCCCTGCTGCTATGGGAGTGAAACTTGCGTTTCCCAAGCAAGAGGTTGTATGTGTTACTGGAGAAGGCAGCATTCAAATGTGCATACAAGAATTGTCAACTTGCTTGCAATACAATCTACCTATAAAAATTATTAACATAAATAATGAAGCGCTAGGGATGGTAAGGCAATGGCAAGATATGAACTATGGAGGAAGGCACTCAGCAAGCACCTATTCAGATTCATTACCAGACTTTGTAAAACTTGCGCAATCCTATGGGCATGTAGGCATGAAAGTTAATAAGCAATCTCAGATCAAGAAAACTTTAGAAAAAGCATTCGCTATGAAGGATAGATTGGTTTTTGTTGATGTCTATGTTGACCCAAATGAACATGTCTATCCTATGCTGGTTGCTCCTAACGGCAGCACGAAGGATATGTGGATCAAAAAAAATACCAAAGCATGAAAAGGATCATATCAATATTAATCGAGAATAAGCCTGGAGCCCTTGCGAGAGTAGTGGGCTTATTTCATCAACGTGGCTATAACATTGAAACTCTTAATGTTGGACCGGTATTCGATGGAAGTTTTTCTAGAATGACAGTTACCACCAGAGGATCAGAGAATGAAGTTGAGCAAATCACAAAACAAATTAATAAAATTATTGATGTAATTAAAGTATCTGATTTAACAGAGGGCGATCATCATGAATATGAATTTATCATGATCAAATTTAAACATAGTGAAAAAATACAAAAAATTCTTAAGGGTTTGAATGGAAAGATTCATGAAAAGAATAAAGATGCCATGGTAATGTCTGCTTGGGGTTCATCTAGTGATATAGAGGTTGCAATTAAATCTATTGGAAAAGTAAATCTTCTTGAAATAGCCAGATCTGGAAGTATAGGATTGCATGAAGGTGAAAAGGTTTTAAAAATTTAGGAGAAAAATAGAATGAAAATTTTTTATGATGATGATGCAGATATCTCAATTATTCAAAATCTAAAAGTTACTATTGTTGGATATGGTTCACAGGGACATGCTCATGCAAATAACCTTCATGAGTCTGGAGTAGAGATTACGGTTGCTTTGCGAGAAGGCTCTTCATCATGGTCTAAAGCAGAAAATGCTGGGTTGAAAGTAGCAAGGGTTTCAGATGCTATTAGTCAAGCAGACTTAGTGATGATATTGGCACCTGATGAATTTCAACAAGGCTTGTATGAATCAGAAATTAAATCTAACTTAAAACCTAATGCAGTTTTAGCATTTGCACATGGATTTAATATCCATTTTAAAAAAATTGTTCCTAGTGAAGATACTTCAGTAATTATGATTGCTCCCAAAGGGCCTGGACATACTGTTCGGAGCACCTATTTAAATGGCGGAGGAGTTCCATCTTTAATTGCAATTTATCAAGATGGCAGCAATCCAAATAACCATAGCGCAAGAGAGATCGCTCTTTCATATGCTAAGGCTAATGGAGGAACAAGAGCTGGCGTTCTTGAGACCACATTTAAAGAGGAGACTGAGACAGATTTATTTGGCGAGCAAGCTGTTTTATGTGGCGGCATGACTGCATTAATTAAAGCAGGGTATGAAACTTTAGTTGAGGCTGGGTATAGTCCAGAAATGGCATATTTTGAATGCTTGCATGAAACAAAATTGATAGTAGATTTAATTCACGAGGGCGGGATTGCAAACATGCATTATTCTATTTCTAATACTGCTGAATTTGGAGACTATGTTAGTGGCCCAGAGATTATTACAGATGACACAAAAGAGGCTATGAGAGGAATACTAAAAAGAATTCAAACTGGTGAATTTGCTGATCAATTTTTAAATGATTGTCGACAAAGCAACGATGGATCAGGCGGCCCAATTATGAAAGATAACCGTAAAAATACTGCTTCTCATTCAATCGAGCAGGTTGGTGCGGAGCTTAGATCAAAGATGAAGTTTCTTCATTCCGAACGCCTAGTAAATAAAGATAAAAATTAGTTATAAAACTGGTTGATATTTACAACTAAGGGTATACAATTCTCCGTTCCGGCCTTGAGCTGGCAAGTTCTTTTAACATTTTTGGTTACTCGTGTGGGTGTTCAAAATACGAGATATATATTTTTAGTTATTTTTAATATTTTATAAAAGTAACACAACATGATTTTAATTGAAGAGTTTGATCATGGCTCAGATTGAACGCTGGCGGTAGGCTTAACACATGCAAGTCGTGCGAGAAAGTATCTTCGGATATGAGTAGAGCGGCGGACGGGTGAGTAACGCGTAGGAATCTACCTAGTAGAAGGGGATAGCCCGGGGAAACTCGGATTAATACCGTATACCTCCTTCGGGAGAAAGAAGGCCTCTCTTTGAAGCTTTCGCTATTAGATGAGCCTGCGTAAGATTAGCTTGTTGGTGAGGTAAAGGCTCACCAAGGCAACGATCTTTAGCGGGTCTGAGAGGACGATCCGCCACATTGGGACTGAGACACGGCCCAGACTCCTACGGGAGGCAGCAGTGGGGAATATTGGACAATGGGCGCAAGCCTGATCCAGCCATACCGCGTGTGTGAAGAAGGCCCTAGGGTTGTAAAGCACTTTAAGTTGGGAAGAAAAGTTATTGGTTAATATCCAATGACCGTGACATTACCATCAGAATAAGGACCGGCTAATTCCGTGCCAGCAGCCGCGGTAATACGGAAGGTCCAAGCGTTAATCGGAATTACTGGGCGTAAAGCGCGCGTAGGTGGTTTATTAAGTTGGATGTGAAATCCCCGGGCTCAACCTGGGAACTGCATCCAAAACTAATTCACTAGAGTACGATAGAGGGAGGTAGAATTCACAGTGTAGCGGTGGAATGCGTAGATATTGTGAAGAATACCAATGGCGAAGGCAGCCTCCTGGATCTGTACTGACACTGAGGTGCGAAAGCGTGGGTAGCGAACAGGATTAGATACCCTGGTAGTCCACGCCGTAAACGATGTCAACTAGCTGTTGGAAAACTATGTTTTTCAGTGGCGCAGCTAACGTAGTAAGTTGACCGCCTGGGGAGTACGGCCGCAAGGCTAAAACTCAAATGAATTGACGGGGACCCGCACAAGCGGTGGAGCATGTGGTTTAATTCGATGCAACGCGAAAAACCTTACCTATACTTGACATACTTGGAATGCTTTGTAATGAAGCAGTGCCTTCGGGAGCCAAGATACAGGTGCTGCATGGCTGTCGTCAGCTCGTGTCGTGAGATGTTCCGTTAAGTCGGATAACGAGCGCAACCCTTACCCTTATTTGCCAGCGATTCGGTCGGGAACTATAAGGGGACTGCCGGTGATAAACCGGAGGAAGGTGAGGACGACGTCAAGTCATCATGGCCCTTACGTATAGGGCTACACACGTGCTACAATGGGGAATACAGACGGACGCTAAGCCGCGAGGTGGTGCTAATCCTAGAAAATTCTTCGTAGTCCGGATTGGAGTCTGCAACTCGACTCCATGAAGTCGGAATCGCTAGTAATCGCGAATCAGCATGTCGCGGTGAATACGTTCTCGGGTCTTGTACACACCGCCCGTCATACCATGGAAGTGGATTGCACCAGAAGTAGATAGTCTAACCTTCGGGAGGGCGTTTACCACGGTGTGCTTCATGACTGGGGTAAAGTCGTAACAAGGTAGCCGTAGGGGAACCTGTGGCTGGATCACCTCCTTAACGATACTTTCGTACTAGAGTACCCACACGAGTAATCAAAAATATTAAAAGAAGTTCTTTATAAGTTTTGGTATGTAATTTTCTAGTGTTTATATCTTTATGATATTTACACCAGTGTCATATCTTTTAGATATGTACACGTAGATCACTGCATTTAATAGAAGAAAATTTTATTAAGTTATTCTCAAACAATAACAAAAAAACTTAGTTCGCTTAAAAGGAGAGCTAAGTATATGACCCTTTTTTAGGGTTATATGATCAAGTAATTAAGAGCACAAGGTGGATGCCTTGGCAGCTGAAGGCGATGAAGGACGTAGTAACTTGCGATAAGCTTCGGGGAGGTGGTAAACAACCTTTGATCCGGAGATTTCCGAATGGGAGAACCCAGTGTGCATAAGCACATTATCTTATACTGAATACATAGGTATAAGAAGCAAACCTAGGGAACTGAAACATCTAAGTACCTAGAGGAAAAGAAATCAAATGAGATTCCGGTAGTAGCGGCGAGCGAAACCGGACTAGCCCTTAAGCTTTTTTTAAATTAGCAAAACATTCTGGAAAGTATGGCCATAGTAGGTGATAGCCCTGTATGCGAAAATTTTTTAAAAGTGAAATCGAGTAGGTCGGGACACGTGAAATCTTGACTGAACATGGGGGGACCATCCTCCAAGGCTAAATACTCTCAGCTGACCGATAGTGAACCAGTACCGTGAGGGAAAGGCGAAAAGAACCCCGGCGAGGGGAGTGAAATAGAACCTGAAACCTCGTGCTTACAAGCAGTCGGAGCAGACTTGTTCTGTGACGGCGTACCTTTTGTATAATGGGTCAACGACTTAATTTCAGTAGCAAGCTTAACCGTTTAGGGGAGGCGTAGGGAAACCGAGTCTTAATAGGGCGCTCAGTTGCTGGAATTAGACCCGAAACCGGGTGATCTATCCATGGCCAGGGTGAAGGTTAGGTAACACTGACTGGAGGCCCGAACCCACTTATGTTGAAAAATGAGGGGATGAGCTGTGGATAGGAGTGAAAGGCTAATCAAACCCGGAGATAGCTGGTTCTCTTCGAAAACTATTTAGGTAGTGCCTCATGTATTACCATTGGGGGTAGAGCACTGTTTCGGCTAGGGGGTCATCCCGACTTACCAAACCGATGCAAACTCCGAATACCAATGAGTATAAGCATGGGAGACAGACTGCGGGTGCTAACGTCCGTAGTCGAGAGGGAAACAACCCAGACCGTCAGCTAAGGTCCCAAATTATGATTAAGTGGGAAACAATGTGGGAAGGCACAAACAGCTAGGAGGTTGGCTTAGAAGCAGCCATCCTTTAAAGAAAGCGTAATAGCTCACTAGTCGAGTCGGCCTGCGTGGAAGATATAACGGGGCTAAATCATAAACCGAAGCTACGGATCTTAAATTTATTTAAGATGGTAGAAGAGCGTTCTGTAAGCGGTTGAAGGCGTGCTGTAAGGCGTGCTGGACGTATCAGAAGTGCGAATGTTGACATGAGTAACGATCAAAGAGGTGAAAAACCTCTTCGCCGAAAATCCAAGGTTTCCTGTCCAACGCTAATCGAGGCAGGGTGAGTCGGCTCCTAAGGCGAGGGCGAAAGCCGTAGTCGATGGAAAACAGGTTAATATTCCTGTACTTCTTATAATTGCGATGGGGTGACGGAGAAGGTTAGGCTAGCACGGCGATGGTTGTCCGTGTTCAAGGTTGTAGACTTAGATCTTAGGTAAATCCGGGATCTTTTAAGGTCGAGAACTGATAACGACCACTCTTTGAGTGGGAAGTAGTTGATACCATGCTTCCAGGAAAAACCTCTAAGCTTCAGATTATAAGGAACCGTACCCGAAACCGACACAGGTGGATAAGTCGAGAAGACTAAGGTGTTTGAGAGAACTATGGTGAAGGAACTAGGCAAAATGGTACCGTAACTTCGGGAGAAGGTACGCCACCATCGGTGATAAGACTTGCTCTTTAAGCTGATTGTGGTCGAAGAAACTAGGTGGCTGCGACTGTTTATTAAAAACATAGCACTCTGCAAAATCGTAAGATGACGTATAGGGTGTGACGCCTGCCCGGTGCCGGAAGGTTAATTGATGGGGTTAGCTTCGGCGAAGCTCCTGATCGAAGCCCCGGTAAACGGCGGCCGTAACTATAACGGTCCTAAGGTAGCGAAATTCCTTGTCGGGTAAGTTCCGACCTGCACGAATGGCGTAACGATGGCCACACTGTCTCCACCATAGACTCAGTGAAATTGAAATCGCTGTTAAGATGCAGTGTACCCGCAGCTAGACGGAAAGACCCCGTGCACCTTTACTATAGGTTCACACTGGACTTTGACTTTATTTGTGTAGGATAGGTGGGAGACTTTGAAGCCGAGACGCTAGTCTTGGTGGAGTCGTCCTTGAAATACCACCCTTGTAAAATTGAGGCTCTAACTTAGGTCCGTAATCCGGATCGAGGACAGTGTGTGCTGGGTAGTTTGACTGGGGCGGTCTCCTCCCAAAGAGTAACGGAGGAGTACGAAGGTATCCTAAGCATGGTCGGACATCATGCAGATTGTATAAAGGCATAAGGATGCTTGACTGCGAGACCGACGGGTCGAGCAGGTAGGAAACTAGGTCTTAGTGATCCGGTGGTTCTGAATGGAAGGGCCATCGCTCAACGGATAAAAGGTACGCCGGGGATAACAGGCTGATACCCCCCAAGAGTTCACATCGACGGGGGTGTTTGGCACCTCGATGTCGGCTCATCACATCCTGGGGCTGGAGCAGGTCCCAAGGGTATGGCTGTTCGCCATTTAAAGTGGTACGCGAGCTGGGTTTAGAACGTCGTGAGACAGTTCGGTCCCTATCTGCTGTGGGCGTTGGAGATTTGAGGGAAGCTAATCCTAGTACGAGAGGACCGGATTGGACGAACCTCTGGTGTTCCGGTTGTCACGCCAGTGGCATTGCCGGGTAGCTATGTTCGGAAGGGATAACCGCTGAAAGCATCTAAGCGGGAAGCCTCTCCCAAGATTAGATCTCCCATAGACTTCGGTCTACTAAAGAGTCGTCATAGACTATGACGTTGATAGGCAAGGTGTGTAAGCGTTGTGAGGCGTTGAGCTAACTTGTACTAATAACTCGTGAGGCTTGATCATGTAACCTTAAGAAAGGTTCCATTGTTCAGGAATAACATATTTGTAGTGAAAAAGAATTACATACCAGTTTGCCTGATGACAATAGCAGTTTGGTACCACCTGATCCCATCTCGAACTCAGAAGTGAAACGAACTAACGCCAATGGTAGTGCAAGGTCTCCTTGTGTGAGAGTAGGTAATCGTCAGGCTTTTTTCTTTGAAAGGCTCTCAGATTTATCTGGGAGCCTTTTTTTTGTATTAAAATAAGTAAATGGATATCACTGAAATTTCAGACCGTATGGAGCTTGAAAAACTTGTTACTGACTATGCAACTGCTGTGGATACTAAAAATTTTCAAGAGTTTAATAATTTATTTACAAAAGATGCTCATATTGACTACACAGCAGTGGGCGGGATAGCTGGCAACCTTCAAGAAATTATAAAGTACTTAGAAACAGCATTAGATCATTTTCCAAATTATCAACATTTAATTTCAAATATCTCTCTTACCTTAAATGGGAATTCGGCTACTGGAAAAGTCATGTGCTTTAATCCAATGCAAACAGAAGATGAACAAGTCTTCTTTCTTGGAATGTGGTATCAAGATACTTATGAGAAAATAAATGACAAATGGTTTATTGCCTCAAGAGTCGAAGAGAGTTCCTGGGCTCATAATGTTCCAAGCTCCATCAACACCAAGCCTCAAAAATGATAATTGGTCTTACTGGCGGCATAGGGTGTGGTAAATCAGCCGCAGCCAATTTTTTTCAAAATGAAGGCATCACTGTTATAGATGCAGATGATTTAGCTAGAGAGGCAATTGAAACAAATACCCCTGGTTTTGAAAGTATAGTAAATTATTTTGGATCTAAAATTGTTGATTCTGATGGCTTAATTAACAGAGCGCATTTAAGAAAAGAAGTTTTTGATGATGAAGAGAAAAAAAAGGTTCTAGAATCTATTATTCACCCATTAGTAAGAGATTTGATGGCTAAAAAAATAACAGCCTCAAATTCTCCGTATTCAATTATCATGGTGCCACTAATTTTTGAGACCAACAGCATGAGTAACTATAATAGAATTTTGGTTATTGATTGCGATCCAAGACTTCAGCTTGAAAGAGCAATCTTACGAGATAACAACTCCAAAGAGCAGATTCAAAAAATTATAGACTCTCAATGCACTCGAGAAGAAAGAATAAGTATCGCTAATGATATTATTCCTAATAATGATTCCATAAAAAATTTAAAAACTAGAACCATAGCAATGCATAAATTTTATTTAGGTCTTTTGTAAGAATGAAAAAGGATTGTCCACAATGCAACAAAGACACTGATCTAAGCCCAACTAATATTTATCGTCCATTTTGCTCTGAAAAATGTAAATTGATTGATTTTGGAACTTGGACCAACGAAGAAAAGCTAATTAGCAGGCCTATTGAATCAGAAGATTTTTATCAAGATTAAGTTCAGATTAAATTATTTTCCATTCCCCAGTTTCTATTAAAGATTTAGCTTTTTTATACTTTAATTCTTTTGTCTCTTTGCCATTAGTAATTTTTACAATTTCATTTCTTTGTAACTTTGGTTCATCTGTTTTAATTGTTTCTACCTTTGCTAATTGCCCTGGTTCAGGGTTCGGATTATTTCCTATAACCGGTTTAATTTGTTCTTGTTGGAGTTTCATTTCTTTATTTTGCTGGGCTTCACGAGATCTTGCTTCTAACTCCTGAATCTCTTCTTCGCTGGCAAGCTCTATTCTAAATAGGACTTTAATAGCTTCGCTATTAATCTCATTTAACATTACTTCAAACATTTCAAATGCTTCACGTTTATATTCATTTTTTGGATTTTTTTGAGCGTAAGCTCTTAAACCGACACTTTGTCTTAAGTGGTCCATTTCAGCCAAATGATCTTTCCAATGAACATCTAGGATTTGTAGCATTACTTGCTTTTCTAGTTGAGCGAGATTGTCTCCAATCTTAAAATATTTTTCTTTGTATTTCTTTGCTGCGCTGTTAGAAATAAGATTTGCAATCGTATCTGGAGTCAACTTTTGGTCATTCCTCACTTTTGCCGCTATATTGTCCTGGATGAAGAAGTGATCAAGCAGATATTTGTCTAATTCCTCCAATCTCCACTGACTCTCGACAGAATCCAAGGGAACGAAATCATTAGAAACTGCACGCATCTCCTCATTAATCAAATCATTTACTGCTTCTGAAATATTGTCCTCGTTAAGCAGTTGATTTCTTAATGAATAGATTGCTTGTCGCTGATCATTTGCAACGTCATCATATTCCAATAGGTTCTTTCTTATATCGAAATTTCTACTCTCTATTCTTTTTTGTGCATTTTCTATGCCGCGAGAAAGCATCTTATGTTCAATGTGATCATCACCCATTCCAATTCTTTCAAAAAGACCTCTTCGGCTATCAGATATAAATAATCTTAATAAGTCGTCTTCTAGGGATAAGAAAAACTTTGAATAGCCTGGATCTCCCTGTCTTCCTGCTCGGCCTCTTAACTGGTTATCAATCCTTCGCGACTCATGTCTCTCAGTTCCAAGGATATGCAGACCCCCAGCCTCAAGAACCACTTCATGTCTTTTTTCCCACTCACCATCACCAATATTTTCCTTGCCTCCCAATACAATATCGGTCCCTCTTCCAGCCATATTTGTCGCTATAGTTACTACGCCTGGACGCCCAGCATTTGCAATAACCTCAGCTTCTTTTTCATGTTGTTTTGCATTGAGTACTTGATGAGAAATATTTTTTTTATTCAATAGGGAAGAAACTATTTCTGATGATTCCACAGATGCTGTGCCAACTAATATTGGCGCATCTTTTTTGCGCAATAGCTCTATTTCTTTAATCAAAGCTTTAAATTTTGCAGCTTGAGTAAGAAAAACCAAATCGTCATTATCCTCTCTAGCCATCGGCTTATTTGTTGGGATAATCGAAACATTTAGTCCGTATATTTCAGCAAATTCAGCTGCCTCAGTATCAGCGGTACCTGTCATCCCAGATAGTTGATTAAAGAGTCGAAAGAAGTTTTGGTAAGTTGTAGATGCAAGGGTTTGAGACTCTCTCTGAATGGGTGTGTTTTCTTTGCATTCAAGGGCTTGATGGATCCCTTCGCTCATTCTTCGTCCCGGCATTGTTCTGCCAGTGTGCTCATCAATCAGAAGAACTTCTTGACCCCTGACCAAGTAGTGAACGTTCTTCTTAAATAAAAATGCAGCTTTTAAAGTTGCGTTTACATAACGCATGATTTTTAAATTACTTACGGAATATAGGCTATCTTCAGATTGAAGTAACCCCAGCTCTTCAAGATGCCTCTCAACAACCATATACCCATCATC